>JGI12635J15846_10000012_pt1 | contig 98841 bp, 87 predicted proteins | sample BlaSpr_A8_OM2_M2_FD_15846 | JGI IMG/M metagenome (IMG submission 15846)
TTACATGGACTGGCCCGAATTCTCTCGTGCAACTGAGAATTGCGGGTCACTCTCCAGTCTCTTGCTCGCCGCCTCCGCTTGAGCCACTCGTAACTCCGATGATTCCGGGAACAGTTGTAAGCCCCGCGACAGAGTATCTTCAGCCTGGCTCCACTGCTTTAACTGAGCGCGGAGGCTTGCAGCCCGCAAAAACAGTTTGGGATGGCCCATTATGTGGGTGAACCTTTCCGCCACTTCCGCCGCTTCTTCCAGCCTGCCCGCGATAATGCAGCCTTTCATGAGCCGGTCGTTGTTGGGGTGAAGATCCGGAGCCAGTCTGGCGGCATGTCGAAGTCTGGCCAGACCGGTATTCTTCTGACCCAGCTTCACTTCGGTATATCCGAGCTTGCTTTCCAGCAGGGGATTCTTGCCAGAACATTTCATTGCCCGGTGATAGGCCATGCGTGCTTCCTTATAGCGTCCGACGCCATACAACGAATCTCCCCTAAGATCTTCTCGCAGAGCGCTGCTACTGCCTTTGCGCGTGTCGCCTTCCAGTGCGTTCAGAGCTTCCTGGTACCGCTCCAGTTTAACGAGGACCATACCCTTGAAGAGCCACGCTTCGGGCGATGCGGGTTGCAAGGTTAAAGCGCGATCAAAACACCGCAAAGCTTCCTCGGCCCGATTGAAGCACTCGAACTCGTGGAGGCCGAGCTGGGTCCATGCGGCAGGATCATCTGGTTTTTCCTGGGTTTTGGCGCGCAGCAGATCGAGGTAGAAGGCATTTTTCTTTTCTCTTGCTTCCTGGCCGACCAGTTGTCCGAAGTGATGAATGAAAAAGTTCGCGATCTGCAGCTTGAGTCCTAATGCGATAACCTGTGGTTCGACTAATTCATGAATGCGACCAGTGAAGTAAATCTCCGGCCGTCTTCTGAAAATGCGGCAATTCTCATGCGCGATGTAGGAGGGCGCGTTCTTAGCCCGGGGATGCCGATAGTCGTTCGGCACGCCGAGCCGATCCCACCCGCGGTTGAATTTGCTCAACATGTAATTACGAATCGGGGTAACGTATCCACCCACATCCGTAGCTGTGAGCAGAGCTGGAATGTTCCTGGCAGTGTCGTGATCCAGCTCTTCGTCGGCGTCAAGCACTAACACCCAATCCGTAGTCATGGGCGCGAGTGCAGCATTGCGGGCGTCGGCAAAATTGTTTTGCCAAGGGACGCGGAGCATGGTTGCACCAAACTCACGGGCGATGTCGCAGGTGTTATCGGTACAGCCGGTGTCGGCCACCACGATCTGACTCACAACTTTGTGAGCACTTTCCAGACACGGACGGATCGTGTCTGCTGCATTCTTTACAATCATCGAAAGCCCTACCGTCGGCATGCCCCGCCTCGCATGAACATTAACGTTTGATTTGAAAATCGCACCATTCCAATATCTTTCTCGGGATTTAATGCATGTGAGTTTCCATGGTGATTTCGACGGGCACCCGAACTTAAATCCCAACCGTTTGCGCAAAGTTAATAACGCAAGGAAGGAACCTGCTCGTACCCTCGTCCATTGACGGAAATAATGCGACTACGAGTTAGAGAAAGATGAGGAGACTGGATTGCAGGGGTCGCAGGGGGCGACCCTCGGCGGGCGGAGATGGCGGTGTCGCCAATCGCACCCCGCAGGATCAGGTGCAATCACGAAGTCAGAATGAAGAGATTCAATATCACGCTGGTACGACCCGAAGGCTTCCTTCACGCGGAAGCGTTCCACGAGGTCGCGGAGACGCTTCAGTTCGGGCTGCGTAGTATTGGCCACGCAGCCAACATCCGGGAAAACGTGCTCGACGCGACCGCGACCAACATTTTACTGGGAGTCCATTTATTGTCGGCGCCAGAGGCATCGATGGTTCTTCCTGGCTCGATCCTGTATAACCTCGAACAGCTAGGCGGACCAGCCCTGCCTAAACATTTCTATGAACTCGGAATTCGGCATCAAGTGTGGGACTACAGTTTGCGAAATCTCAAGACGTGGAGCGTCTTGCGATGTGCGTTCCCGCCGCTTCACGTTCCACTGGGATACGCACCGGAACTACGGCGTATCAAAGCAGCTCAAGTCCAGGACATCGATGTTCTTTTCTATGGCTCGCTGAACGATCGCCGGAGCCGGATCCTGGAATCCCTGAAAGACAGCGGTGCCAAGGTGCACACGGCGTTTGGAGTCTACGGGAAAGAGCGCGACGAGCTCATAGCTCGGTCCAAAGTCATCCTTAACATTCATTTCTACGATGCAAAGATCTTCGAGAGCGTCCGCGTCTCCTATCTGCTGGCCAACTCGAAAGCAGTGGTAAGCGAGTGTTGTGAGAACACTGAAATCGATGCGGATCTGGCCGATTCTGTCATGACCCTTCCCTATGACTCCCTCGTGGAGGGCTGTCAGTTGCTTCTGCAAGATGAGGAAAAACGCCGAGAACTGGAGACTCGCGGGTTCCAATGCTTTTCCCAGCGAAAGGAGTCGGAAATCTTGAATAAAGCCCTGCAAGAAAATACTTCAGCGGTAATTAGGCCTGCTGAGACTAACTTCCCCAAGAAACTCAACTTAGGCAGCGGCAAAGACTGGCGTGAGGATCACTTCAACGTCGACGTCGATTCTTATTGGGAGCCAGACGCGGTAATGGACTTCAACCATCCCCTGCCCATCGGGAAGGCGCTTCAAACCCAGCGCTTTGGCACGATCGTTCTAGAGAACAACTCGTTCGAGGAGATCATCACCAACGATGTACTGGAGCATATTTCCAGTCTGACGACGGCAATGCACTCCTGCCTGAACCTGCTCAAAGTTGGGGGCTTGTTTCGCATCTGCGTACCTTATGACCTCTCTTGGGGAGCATGGCAGGATCCCACGCACGTGCGGGCATTCAACGAGCGCAGCTGGCTTTACTACACGGATTGGTTCTGGTACATGGGCTGGACGGAAGCCCGTTTTGATCTCGTAAAGTTCGACCTAAAGCTAAGCCCCGTCGGCGAGGAACTGCAGAAACAAAAAATGAAGGGCGAGGAACTGGTTCGTTATCCGCGCGCGGTTGATCACATGCAAGTTATCTTACAAAAGCGATTGTTGACGGAAGCCGAGAAGGACCAGGTTACCGTTTATATGAAGCGCCCAAATCGCAGCGCAGCAGTCGCGCGCCACGCTGGGCACAATGGGTAAGACCGCGATGGGTAAGACCAGGGAACCCATTGTCTGCTGGTTAAGGATCCGAATATCAAGAACAGCTTTGGTTGGATTTGCGGTGCGCCGAGCAGTAACTTGCGTCGTATGACTTCGGTGCAAAAACAAGCGAGTGTTCACTTCAGAGTAGCCACGTAGTTGCCGATTAATGCCCGACAGCGGTGTGCCCGCTATCGGACTTCGCCGAGGTATCTTGTGATTCGACTTACACGTTTGAACAGCCAGGACATCGTCGTGAACTCCGATCTGATCAAGTACCTTGAGAGCAACCCGGATACCGTGCTTACTCTGGTAAGCGGGGACAAGATCTTAGTGCAGGAGAGCGCTGACGAAGTCATCGCCCGGGTCATCGAGTTCCGCCGCGCCGTAATCGGTAATTTGTTGTCGATCAGCGCTGATCACGCCCTGGCAATAGCCACCGGGGGCACTGCGCACAAGGATCGCACCATTCCGCCGTCTGAAGGAACAGTGCGTGGATAAAAGCACGATCGGCGGAATACTGCTTGCCGTCGGAGGAATTCTGGCTGGCTTGTTGTTGGAGGGAGGCAAGGTCGCTCAAATCCTCCAGCCGACGGCCGCGATGATCGTGCTTGGCGGAACCATCGGCGCCGTGATGGTTCAGTTCCCGCTCTCGACGGTCATACAAGCCTTTAAAGGATTGGCTTGGGTTTTTCTGGACAAAGATGAAAATCCGAGGCAGTTAGTGAATACGCTGGTGGGATTTGCGCAGCGTGCGCGCAAGAACGGAATCGTCTCGCTCGACGCTGAACTCCCAAATATCAAGGATCCTTTTCTAAAAAAGGCATTGATGCTGGCGGTCGATGGCATTGAACCGGAGGAGCTACGCAAGATGCTCGACCTCGAAATCGACAATCAAGCAGAACACTCGGAGAAAATTGCGCAAGTATTCGAGTCGGCAGGCGGATTTGCCCCCACCATAGGAATTATTGGAGCCGTTCTTGGCTTGATTCAAGTGATGCAGCACCTTTCGAATATCGATGAAGTGGGCAAGGGGATTGCGGTTGCATTTGTGGCGACCATTTATGGAGTCGCATCCGCCAACCTTCTCTTTTTACCTGCTTCCGGCAAGCTGAAGATCAAGGGACGCGAGAAACAGATCTGGCGGGAAATGACCCTGGAAGGCGTGGTTTCAATTCTGGAAGGCATGAACCCGCGCATTCTTGAGACAAAGCTTCTGGGCTATCTGATCGATCAAACGCAACCGGAGCCGCAACCTGCATGAGCCGGCGAAGGAAGCAAGCGCATGCGAACCACGAGCGGTGGCTAGTCTCTTACGCAGACTTTATTACGTTGCTATTTGCTTTCTTCGTCGTCCTTTATGCAACTTCCGAGATGGACAAGAAGAAGGTAGTCCAGGTCTCGGCTGCGATCCGCGGAGCCTTTCAAGAACTGGGCGCGTTTTCGGGCGTCGAAGCCGCTCCTCCAAGTCAGGCACAACCGGTGCCGGAGCCGCCGCCAGCACCCGCGCCAGGGTTGCTGGATGGCAAAGGATCGGGAGTCAGTGGAGACGGCATGGATGTAGATCTGCTGAAACGAGAACTACAAGAAGCCCTGGGCGATCAAATCAAACGGCATGAAATTGAAATGCATTCTACCCCGGAGGGTTTGGTAGTGAGCCTCCGGGAAGTAGGATTTTTTGCCAGCGGCAATGCAGATCTACTGCCGGATGGACAAGCTCCGCTCGGCCGCATCGCCCACATTCTGAATGCAAAGGGTTTCCAGATTCGAGTAGAAGGGCATACCGACAACATGCCTATCCACAATCCTATATTCAAGTCGAATTGGGAACTTTCCACCGCGCGCGCTACCGAAGTAGTGGCGCTATTGGTGGAACGATATGGATTGGATCCGGCGGAAATCTCAGCCGCCGGTTATTCTCAGTATCGACCCGTTGCCAGCAACGACACTGACGAGGGCCGAAAAACCAATCGCCGTGTCGATCTGGTGGTTGTTTCCCATGTCGCCCCTGTTAGTAAAGATCTCCCGCCACAAGTATTTCTTCCAGAGCGGAGGGAAAATTAGCCGTCATGTTTTCAATTATTGGCATTCTTATCGTCATCGCCGCGATCATGGGTGGGTACCTCATGGAGCACGGCAATGTGCGAGTGTTGATCCAACCAGCCGAACTCCTGATCATCGGAGGAGCGGCGATTGGCACTGTCTTAATCGCAAATCCCCTGCACATTCTCAAGAAAATCGCCAGTGGCATTGCAGGAGTTTTTGGGGGCTCTAAATTCACCAAAAAGCGGTACGTGGAATCCCTGCAGATGATGTATGCGCTGTTCAACAAAGCGCGCAAGGACGGGCTGATGGGACTCGAAGCGGATGTTGAGGAACCATCAAAGAGCTCGGTCTTCTCCAAACATCCCCAATTCCTGAAGGAGCACCATGTGCGCGATTTTGTTTGCGACACCCTCCGCATGGCAGTCACGGGAGCTGAGGCATTCGACCTGGATCAGCTTCTGGATCTCGACATGGAAGTTCATCACCACGATGCAGGGCAGCCTATCGCCGCCCTGAGCAGCATGGCCGATTCCCTCCCCGGCTTGGGCATAGTGGCCGCGGTGCTCGGTGTGGTGATTACCATGGGGGCATTGGGAGGACCTCCAGAAGAGATTGGGCGCAAGGTGGCTGCGGCGCTCGTAGGAACGTTTCTGGGAATTCTGCTCTGCTACGGCTTCGTCGGTCCGATCGCAGCGAATATGGCAAAGAACGCAGAGGAAGAAAGAGCCTACCTTTACGTTCTTCGCGTTGTGATGATCACATTCCTGAAGGGCACTGCGCCCATCATGGCTGTGGAAGCCGCCCGCCGTGCGATTCCAGGACATGTTCGTCCCTCTTTCCAGGAGGTCGAGAAGGCATGCCGAGGCGGGGACGGTGAAGCATCCGCTGCGGCTGCGGCGGCGTCCGCTTAAGGGGCTGATGACATGGCAACCAGCCGCCCCATCATTATCGTCAAGAAAAAGATCAATCATGGCGGTCACCATGGAGGAGCATGGAAGGTTGCATATGCTGATTTCGTGACGGCCATGATGGCCTTGTTCATCGTGCTTTGGCTCATGAATTCCAGCAAGCAGATGCAGGAGGCCATAGGAGGTTACTTCAAGGATCCATCGGGTAATTCGAAGAAAGTCGGCACCGATAAGCGCGGCTCGGGCGACAACTTCATGCTGAAGAAAGAAGACATGCCGAAGCTGAAGGAGCAACTGCAAAAGGCCGTCCAAAAGCTGAACGACTTCGATAAGCTAAAAAACCAAATCCAGATGACAGTGACAGGGGAAGGTCTGCGTATCGAGCTTCTGGAATCCGCCTCGGGAACGTTCTTCGAAAGCGGCAATGCTACCCCTAATAAGGATGGCAGGGAGTTGCTGATTCTACTGGCAGCAGAGTTGGGGAAACTTCCCAATAAGCTGACCATTGAAGGGCATACCGACTCCAAGCCCTATGCCGGCGCTCGCGGCTACGGGAACTGGGAACTTTCGGCCGACCGCGCCAATGCCGCGCGGCATCTCATGCAACAAAGCGGCATCCGTGAGGATCAAGTGTCTCAGGTTCGAGGATACGCAGACCAGCAATTACGCAACTCAAAAGATGCATTGGACCCTTCAAACCGGCGCATTTCACTGATTGTTCAATATATCGAGGTCAATACNGGCGATGCGGATGAGCCCACTGATCCCAGCGCCACCGCAACATCGAAGAGCAATTCCACGAAAGAGTAGTGCAGGCTCGGCCTTCCTATCATCGGCAAAGACTAGACGTCGTCTCATAGATCAATGGGGGAGGTGGCGCGCCCGCTTCCCCGAGGACTAAAGCCCTGATCTTTAGTGGCTCGGGGATGGCAAGACTGGGGGGAAGTCGCGCCCTTCGCGACCCTCATTCGTGAGCTAGCCTCTAGAGTCGCCGCTTCCCATCTGTCCTTCTTCATGACAGAGTGTCCGAATTGCGAACACTTCCCTCCTCCAACGTGCGCTAACGATTCCCGCAAAAGATCTTCACAGAAGCGTCATAAACCCGCTCAATTCGTGGAAAAAATGTTAGATCGGCATTAAGGCCTTCTAATTGCTTTGTAACTTCTCGTAACGGTACTCGTTAAGCTGCGACGCCGTCGGGTCGCTGTAATTCCCTTTCCTCGACGCCGAGAAAAGAAGGAAATCAGCGAGCTGTAACTCTTGAGGATGTCAAATCTAGCGACCTCGCCAAATAGAGGCTGCATTGCGATGGGGAGAAATGGAACAAGAGACGTCTGAAGTGAAAGCACGAGTAATGTCAGGCAATCAGGTGCAAGTTTTGATTGCGGAAGATGATATGCCACTTGCGAACTTCTTAAAGCGGGGACTGGAGGGTGACAAATATGCCGTAGACCTGGTACACGATGGCCAGGCTGCCCTCGAAGCGCTGAGCAAGACCCAATACGGGCTCCTTATTCTAGACCTGAATCTTCCTGTAATGGACGGGATGATGCTCCTCGAGCAACTCCGACCTACGATGCCGGCTTTGCCGGTGTTGGTACTTACCGGCCGAAGCGAGTTGCAAGACCGCGTCAAGGCTCTGGATGGCGGAGCTGACGATTGCCTGGTCAAGCCCTTTTCCTTCCATGAATTGACCGCGAGAGCACGCGCACTGCTTCGACGCCACGGAAAGGGCTCGAGAAGTGTTGTCCGGGTTGGTGACCTCGTGCTGGATCGATCCGAGTTTCGCGTCGAACGGGCGGGAAGAAAGATCGACCTAACCGCCAAAGAGTTCGCTCTCCTGGAATACCTGATGTTGAATACTCGAACCGCGGTGAATCGGGCCATGATTATGGAAAACGTCTGGAAGGCTCCTTACGATGCCAAGACCAATCTCGTGGATGTCTACGTCAAATATGTTCGGGACAAAATAGACGCAGCGCATTGTTCAAAATTGATTCGTACTGTACGTGGCGTTGGATATGTCCTGGCCGAAAACTAGAAGGGAATTTTAAATGTCGTTCGATTTCGGAACTAGCGACACCGGGGTAACTGTGGATCAACCGACCTCGGGCGCCATAGCACGCGGATTACACCAGGCGGCACAGCCCTTGAGTGTTCTGCAGGGAACTCTTGAACTTGCACTGCTGCAAGCGAATTCGGTACGTGAATATAAGGATGCAGTCGAACGGTCACTCGAAGAATTGCAAAGAGTGACCGAGTGCTTCAAGAATCTTTGCAGCCTTCCCCAGACGTCCAGGGCAAGCCACCGACCCGCGATAGAAAATAGGAAAGAAAGGTAGATAATGTCCAGCGTGATTTCCAGCGTAATGGTGAATGGACCTGTGTCGAATCACGGAGCCACTCCCCCGGTGACGGTTGGAGTTTTAATTGTAAGTTCAAACTATGACCTTCGCCACGAGCTTGCTTCCAGGCTTCAATCGAGCCGTTGGGACGTTCAACAGGAAACCAGTGGCGCCTCTGCGCTGGAGCAGATCCACGACCGGAGAGCTTCTCTGGTTCTGCTCGACCCCACCCTTCCCGACCTAAAAGTGGAGGAATTCCGGGAGATTATCGAGGCCAATTATCCTGAAGTCGAAGTAATTCCCGTTAATTCCCGTACGGGGCAACCCATGCTCTCGGTACCTTCGCCGGGCTCAGCCTGCTTCGAACTGGTACGAGAGCTCGAACGACGAGGACCGTTCAGCGTCGAGAAGCCAAGCCCTTCGTTTGTGCTAGACAATTTCGGAAAAGATGACAGTAGTCTCCCCGGTTTTGTCGGATCGGCTCCGGCGGTGCAGCGACTATGCGCGATGGTCAGGCTGGTCGCACAGCGTGACACAACGGTATTAATCACTGGCGAGAGCGGAACCGGTAAGGACCTGGTTGCGAGCGCCGTGCACGACCTGAGCTTGCGGCGGCAGAGACCATTTATCGTTATCAACTGCGCCGCGATCCCTGAATCTCTGCTCGAAGCGGAGCTATTCGGATTCGTCAAGGGGGCCTTCACTGGGGCTGTCCAATCCCGCATCGGGCGAATCCAGGCCGCCCAGGGAGGGACGCTTTTCCTGGATGAAATTGGCGAACTGCCCCTGGGACTGCAATCAAAATTACTTAGATTTGTGGAGCAAGGGGAAGTTCAGCGACTGGGAAGCGCGGACACCTTTCGTGTGGATGTTCGTGTGATCGCAGCCACTAACGCGAATTTGAGAAGGCTCGTCCAGGAGCGCAGCTTCCGGGAAGATCTGTTCTATCGACTGTCCGTTTTCCCCGTAGAATTGCCGCCCCTTCGGGATCGAATGGGCGATCTTGGGTCTTTAGCCCAGCTTTTTCTGTCTAAGTTTTGCCCTCACAAAGTTTCCCTGAGTCCGGAAGCGTCGGCCCTTTTACATCAGCATGCATGGCCCGGGAATGTCCGCGAGGTACGCAATGTAATCGAAAGAGCAAGTATCCTCATGGGATCGGGGAGGGAGATCAGACCTGAACACATAGTGATCTGATTCAGCCGGAATTGGTCGGACTAAACAAGAGTCTTGTTGAACATCCGCGCGAGGCGTTCATGAAGGTTTCCGACGGCGCGAAAGAGATCTGTCAGGCCGTCGGTTTCCAGGCCCAATTCGAACGATTCGAGGTCGATAGTCAAGTCCTTGGCAATTTGCGTAGCACGCCGTACGCGCTCCTCGGCTAGCCTTCCGAGGACTGTGTACGGATCTCGGCGCTGCTGTTGCAACTCAGTCCATTGTTGGACGGCAAAAGCAGTTTGGCGGATATTATCGACTGCATCGCGGAAGTCGCTCAAAACGCGCGGGGAGGATTCTTCCGCGATAATCAATTTCTCCAACGCCTCCAGTTCATCCGTGGCTGCGGTCAGCCGTTCCGAAACAGATGGCGCACTGCCTCGATTATTCTCAGACGGTTCCATGATGAATGAACTGTTGCCGTTAGCGTCCAACCTTTCCCCCTGCGCGATCCTGCCTGACTATAATCGGCAACTCTGCCGGAAAACTTTACACAATTCGTCTCGAAAATCGCTCCAGCATGGCCGGGATACATGCTTCATCTCAGTACGGTTTCCGCGGGGTTTACTTAGCTTTATTCACTATTGGTCGTCCACACACGACACGAACCGTTTTTTGATATTACGGTCGTGTATGAAACATCGGCAAAAAACTCTAAAGAAAGTCGCTCCTTCGTCCGATAAGTCCACGCATGAGGAGCTTCTTGTCATTCTGGGTTCGTGCTCTCTTGGTTCTTGCTCTCGGTGGCTTCGCCGCAGTCGCACAGGTGGGCGACCAGGATAACCAATTAGTTAACTCGGATCGACTCGCTAAACCGTCAAAACCCGAATCGTCTGAGGAAGATGTTGAATTGCTTACCGCACCGTTACCACATCCGTACATCTGTGTCGGCCCGTCTCTCATGGGAGGAGGCTATGCGCAGCTGGCGTATCGCGTTGAAGGTGGAATCGATGTAGAAAGCAAACATGCAATTGTCCGTGCATTGGGAGCATACGATAACGGTCACAAAGTTGATGATGCTGATCAACCCAATCCCAACGGGCACGACCGGTACCTGGAGAGCGCAGCATATTTTCGCGCCAGTCGCGGCTGGTTCGTGGGCATGGGATGGCGATGGAACCAGCTTTCCACCTCAAATTATGCAAAGGGCGGCACCCGGCCTGAGTTCGGCGGCGGATATGATTGGTTTCTGCGTCCTTGTAACGAATGCCGGCGCGACTTCTCTATGCGGTTCGACGTCGATTGGGTTACGGCTGGCAACGATTGGGAAAACGGAAGCCACGGACCGGACATTACCCTGACGTACCCCGCGCCCAGCGAAAAGCGCCACTGGTTCTTGCGTCAAAACACCGGTATCTATCGCTTTCACCAGACGGTCACATCTCCGACAGATTTATCGCTCACACAACAGCAGCGCGCGAATACATCATTCGATACGTTCACGGATTTTGGGGTTCTCTTCCGCTATTAATTTCCATCCACACTCGCTCCCCTGTGTGTTGCTGGGCCGGAGGTTGAGGGCACTTATATGAGGATGCGCACAGGCGCCGCATGACAGAACAAGCAATTTTGGGGATGCTCGGTGTGCTGGCAGTTCTTTTGGGCTACCAGCAATTTCGCATCTACCGGCTTCGTGTATCGGCGAAGCATCGAGATGAGCTGTTCAAAATCGTCACGGAGAACGCGGCGGACATGATCGCGCTCGTCGACATGAAGGGAAGGCGCTTGTATAACAGCCCGGCCTACAAGAGAATATTGGGCTACTCCCCCGCAGAGCTGTCGGAAACTTCCGCGTTCGAGCAGATCCATCCCGACGACCGATTCAAGGTCCTCGAGGCGTCTCGAGAAGCGCGAAGTAGCGGAACTGGCAAGAGGCTGGAATACCGGATCCGGCATAAGGACGGAACCTGGCGAGTACTGGAATCGGTCGCCAGCACAGTTCGAGACAAACAGGGTGAAGTCGTCAAGTTGGTGATTGTCAATCGCGACATCACCGAGCGTAAGAAGAACGAAGAAGAACTACAGCGCCACACCTTTCTTGACGGCCTGACCGGCTTACCGAACCGGCGCTTGTTTGTGGATCGATTGCAGAATCTCATTCTGCGGGAACAGCGGAATCCTGACTATCGATACGCAGTGATGCTGGTAAATGTTGATCGCTTTAAAATTCTGAACCAGACGATAGGCAATACCGGCGGCGATGCGGTAATTATTGAAATTGGCCGCCGTTTGTCCGCCTGCCTGCGAAACATCGATACCACGGCTCGGGCCAATGACAAATCCCAGTCCGACGATCCTCTCTCCAGGTGCGGCGGCGATGAATTCGGAGTTCTGCTCGATTCGGTCACTGATCCGGGAGACGCGATGCGGGTAGCTCAACGAATTCAGGCTGCGATTGCGGAGCCTTTCCGGGTGGAAGGGCGTGAAGTACTCGTATCATTGAGCGTGGGCATCGCCATGAGCACAAAGGCACACGAGCGAGTTGAGGAATTGCTTCAAGATGCCGAAGTAGCTGTACGCCGGGCCAAGGGGCTGGGAGGGGCGCGCTGCGAAGTGTTCGACGAGGCCATGCATAGCCGNGCCGTGCGTCGTCTCAGGCTGGAGGCCGAACTGAAAAATGCCGTCGAGATGCGGCAGTTTCGGGTCTATTACCAGCCGATAGTGAACCTGGCCGACCAACGCCTAATGAGTTTTGAAGCATTGCTCCGTTGGCAACATCCCGAGCGCGGCCTCATATCACCGATGAAATTTCTGGAGGTAGCTGAGGACACGGGTTTGCTCGTGTCGATTGGGCGCTGGTTGATTTCGGAGATATGCCAACAACTACGGGCGTGGCAGATAAAACGAATTGCAATCGATCGGGTGCGAATATCGGTAAACCTTTCTCCCAGTCAACTCGCAGATGCCGGGCTGGTTAACGATCTGCGGTCGGTTCTTAAGGAGACGGGCATTGAACCCTCATGGCTGCAATTGGAATTGCGGGAGAATGTGGCTATGGCGGATACGCAGGTGAGCGCTGCCGCGCTATCGCAGCTTCGGAGCCTGGGGGTTGGAATTATTCTGGACGGTTTTGGCACCGGGAGATCATCTCTACGCGAATTGCGCTACTTTCCCGTCGATGCGCTCAAGATCGACCGGTCCCTCATCGGTGAAATGCAGACCAATCGCGGCGCTTGCGACATTGTGGAGTTGATCATCACTTTAGCCCACAAGTTGAGTCTGAAGACAATTGCGGAAGGGATCGAAAATGTTCCACAGCTTGAGTCTCTAAGACGATTTGGATGCGATTTTGGGCAGGGCTACCTCTTCTCTCAGCCACTGGATTCAATGGCGACGGAACAGTTTCTAAAGCAGCAATTGGCGCGTGCAAACGGTGGGGGAAATTCGTAACAAGTGTCTGCTGGATATGGATTTCGCTTAATAATCCCCATAGGCGCTGTCCCATTACTGTCCCCAAGGCGCTACATCGAGTAACTTCGTATCGATCAGTATGCGCGATCGTCACTGAAAAGAAATGAGGTCAGGGTGGCGTTGTTCGGCCTTCGCGAATTCGTAATCGGCAGGTCAGCGGTTCAAGTCCGCTCGTCGGCTCCATGCCAGCCTCTTCGAGAAAAGCGGTTTACGGATTCGGGCTGGAATGAAGGGACTCAACCAGTGCCCGGATGTCGCGGTTCTCGAGAACCAGACTTTGCCGCTCTAGCTCTTTTCGGACAACAACGTTGACCATGGCTGCGGCCAAGTCGTCGGCCCGAATGATCTGGTTAGGGAACAGCGCCCGAAACACGGGGTAGATCGCGCGCATCAGGCGGTAGCTGAAATTTGGTTCCTTCCGTGGCTCCACGGGGTAAATGTAGGCTGGCCGGAAGATATAAATGCGAGGGAAGTCCGCCGCAAGCAGCGCCTTCTCGGCCTCTCCCTTATAGCGCGCGAAGGCTAGCCTGCTTCGTCCTGTTGGGTCCGCGCCGTTTCCGCTTAAAAAGGAGAATGCCGCGCGGGGGTTGCCGAGGCGGAGAACTCGTGCGAACTCGATTGTGTAGTCCACGGTTATGGTGTGAAGCTCCGCGTCCGGGACTGATCCAGTATATGTGCCCAGGCAAAAGACCGCCGCGTCCTGACTCGAGAGCTTCTCCGCGAGAGCGGAGCAGTCCGCGAAGTTTTGATGCAGAACCTGTTTCAGCTTGGGGTGCGAGATGCCGAGGTTTCTGCGCCCAATGGAAGTCACACTGGCAACGGCGGGGGTTTCGAGCGCGTAGCGAAGAGCGTATCCACCAACCATTCCAGTCGCGCCCACGATAACAAGACGCTTTTGGTCCGCGGTCGCATGGGGAGAGGTCATGACATGATTGCTCATGAGATCATCTGGCGCGGCTGCATAACGCCGCGCTTAGTCCGTACACCAGCGGAAGATAGACAATCGAGGCCGTCAGCAGACGGCGAGCGGCGACTCTCGAACGCTTGAATACGAATTCCCATCCAAAGTACATGAATGCTGTTCCCAGAAGAACCACTGCACAACGAAAAATCGCCGCGTGCCGGGTTGGGGATTGCATGAGGCTGATGGCGACTAGAGCGGAGAGCGGAAATAGAGTTTCCAAAATCACGAAAGGAATTCTCGCATTGCCCTTGGGCAAAACCAAATAGCCCGCGCGGTCGTAATCTTCGCGGTACATCCATGCGATTGCCATGAAATGTGGAAACTGCCACAAAAATAGCATGGCGTACAGGATCCACGCCTCAATATTCAATCGGCCGGAGGCTGCGGCCCAGCCAATGAGTGGAGGGACGGCGCCTGGAAAGGCTCCGACAAGAACGCATACTGGTGTTTTTCGTTTCAGCGGAGTGTATACGAACAGATAGATCAGTAACGTCGAAGTTGCGAGCACACTCGCTAGCACGTTAACAGCTGTCGCGAGATAGATGCTGCCGGTCACCGCCAAGGCTGTTCCGAAGGCCAGGACTGCGGACGGTGTGAGACGGCCGGCGGCGGCCGGACGGCGGGCGGTTCGGCGCATTTGGGCGTCGAACTTTCGTTCGAGGTATTGGTTAAGCGCCCCGGTTCCACTTGCTACCAGCAAGGTTCCGAGCAAAGTATTGAATAGCCCTGCGAATGAAAACCACCCATTACTTGGCGAAGCCAGATAAAACCCGACAAAAGTGGTGATCAGAATCAGGAAGTTCACTTCTGGCTTGGTAAGCGCCCAGTAATCAGAGAGCAGAGTTGATCTCCCGAATTGTTGCGCATGCACTGTTGTGGAAGAAGACTCTGCAAGTGCTGAGCGTTGTGACATTTCAGATCACTTCCATCTCGACGTTGTGCGGATCCGCAATGCGCCTTGAGTCGAGCTGCGGAATCGCGACTTCTTCCGATCGCGCGAGTTCTTGCGATTGATGGGATCGATGAGGTGAAAGTAAATGCATGGTGAAGATTGTTCCGGCGATTAAGTAGACGATAGTGACGCAGGTCCACATCAACGCACCGGCGCATTGCTGGTCTTCCAGCGCGGAGAGTCCAAAGGGGCGTGGCGAAGACAAAAACACCGGGTACACCACCCGATCGCAGAACACCAGAAATCCGGAGAGAATATCGCAGGGCAACGTAGCCAGAAACAGATACAAGAGTATCGAGGGTTCTGACCATTTCGAATCTCTTGGCCACGGGCGAACTACTGGCCACCAAAACAGCAATCCCGTTGCGAGAAAACATGCTTGCTCAATCCCATGCCACATTTGGGATCGCATACCGAGCATGAACACCGGCGGAATATGCCAAACAACTAATGCGCCTGCCGCGGACAACCAGCAAAGTACCGGGTGCGGCGGGCCATATGGCAATGCCTTTCGAGGCAGGCCGAGGAAGATCAACGGAGGCGCGAGCGTCATGAGAAGAAGGTGTTGCACCATGTGCGCCGTGAGTAGCTCATGATCGAGTTGCGCCAGAGGTGAAGCGGTTGCAAACCAGATGAACAACAGACCGAACACAAAACTAGTGGCGCGCCAGCCCTCAACTTTGCCGTGTTCATGCTTGTGAAGACGTAGCAATCCACGCAGATATATAAGCGTGGCGAGGATCAAGGCACTCGAAATCCAGAGTGACTCGGACGCGCTTTGATGAATATGCGTGTGCGACATCATCGGCGGCTACGGTTGAGTTCCGGACGTTTTCACTTGGCTGTTGCTGAGCACCTGATCAAGTGCCGCATCACGAGCCGGGCCTTGGGTTGCGGGATGCAAGGTCTCGAGGAAGGCCACGAGCGCCGTGGTCTCCGCCGGACTTAAATTGTTCCCATAGGCGGGCATGTTGCCGCCACCTTGGATGACCTGCCGGATGAGTTGGTCTTGCGTCAGACGGACGGCAACGCTGTCCAGGGCTGGTCCCCTTTGTCCGCCCGTGTCGCCTAGTGAGTGGCAGTTGCGGCACTGTTTGACCTGAAATACCAACGCACCCTGGCGCTCGAGTGCGGTCGTGCCATGAATGTAGCGGTCGGGCACCGGATCGCCGCTCCAGGCGTTCATATGCGGACTCCAGGGCGTGAACTGGGCCATGCGGGTGAAGGTGCCGAGGGTGATCGCGATCAACAGCACGGTAATGACCGCAATTGGACGGCGCTTCCAGCTTTTTTCTCCTTCCCCCGAAAGAAACGGCAGAAGAATCAAGCCAAGGATTACTAAAGGCGGGCAGATGAGAAGGAACGGCGTCTCCAGCGATGGCGGAAGAAGTGAAAGCAGCGCGTAGAGCCAGAGGAAAAAATAATCGGGCTTGGGCGCAGTTTGGATTATTGTCGGGTCAGGCTGGCCTGTCGGACCAAATGGGCCAAAGTAGAAAGCGCATGCCGCGACTGCAAGAATGATAAACGCGGCGAAAAACATGTCCTTCCATATCGCGTATGGAACGAAAGGTTCGCCATCTTTTTTGGTTAAAGCGTGATACTCGGCCTCATAGGTCGCTCGTCTTACGATGCGTCCCGGCATGGGCCATTCGTTGATGCCCAGCTTCAACACCATTAAGACATGGAGGCTGACGAATGCAATCAGCAGCCCAGGAATCACGAAGACGTGCAGCGCAAAAAACCGAGAGAGAGTTGCGCCTGCGATGATGGGGCCACCCAGCATCAGCTTCACAATAAAAGGACCGAGGAGGGGAACGCGGCTGGCAATCGATGCTCCGATTCCGAGCCCCCAGTAGGCATCCTGATCGAAGCGCAGGACTTGACCGCTGAATGCCATGCCAAGCGTCATCAACAGAAGAAAAACGCCAATGATCCAGGTCAGTTCGCGAGGAAATTTGTGAGCTCCAAAGAGAAATACCTGCACCATATGAATCAGGACAATGGCGACCATGAAGTTGGAGCCCCATCCGTGCATGGCGCGGATGAACCAGCCCAGCGCAATCTGATGATTCAGGGCCTGCAGGCTGCTCCAGGCTTCGCCGGCCGAGGGCACATAAATAAGCGCCAGCAGAATGCCAGTGACCAGCTGCAGAATAAATACGGTGAGGGCGGCGCTGCCAAAAACGTAGAACCAGCTCGCCGTATTGCGCGGCACGGGATGGCCGGCGGCTTCGCGAATCGGCGCTGCCAGCTGCAAGCGGTGGTCAAACCATTCGCCAATTTTCGCAATCAGGCGCATGGCGATTTCTCCGAGGTCAGACTTGCTACCGGGTCGCCGGGAGTCGGCAACTGTCCGGCGTCAATCGTGAGCACACCGTTTTCGACTTTGTAGGCGTACTCGAAAAGGCCGCGCTCTGGTGGCCCGGACGCGCGTGAGCCGTCGCGGTAGTATGCCCCGCCGTGGCAGGGACACATAAAAAGACCGGATTGCGGGAACCAACGAACGGGACAGCCAAGGTGAGCACAATTGATGGCAAACACCTGAAATTGATCACCCGCAATGCGACGCACCCAGCATACTGTGTCTACAGTTTTTCCATCCGTTGGCATGACCAGGGGATTGCGAAATGTAGCCATCCGCGTCTCTCCCTCGGGAAAGTTGCCGACTTCTCCCAGTCGCACCCACGAAAGATAGCCATTCCCGCGGCCACGCGTAATGGAGGAAAAAAGAAAACCCACAATCGGCACAGCCAATAGGATCGCAGCAAATCCGTTAAACAGGATTCCCAGCTTCATGAAGAACCCGCGCCGCGAGAGGCTGGCGTTGGTGAGCGGGGCCGTCTCAGTGTTGGTTGACATCTTTATTCTCCGAGTGTTGCGGGGTCAAAGCGGAATAAGGCTGACCGGGATTCTGCACCCGCCGAGATGCCAGCCACGCAACCACATCTGTAATTTCCTGATCGGTCATGGGACGTCCGGGGACATTTCCGCGCCAGTCAGGCGCGCCCAATTCCGGCCTGCCCGTGATCACGACTGTGCGCAGTCCCTGATCGCTGACCAGAGCCAGGAAGGAATCATTGGTAATGGCGCTTCCCTTCTGCGTTCCCACGCCTTCCGTACCATGGCAGGATGCGCAATAGGTTCCAAAGACGAGTTGGCCGTGATCGGCATTCGCGGCGGTTTTGGCCGCGTATGAAGGTGGATTAGCTCCATCGAGAACCTGTTTGTGCCCCCAGCGAGAAAACATTCCATTCGTAATTGCCTCGATCTGCTGTTCGGTCAGCATCCCCCCGGCGCGCTGCGCGAACGCGGGCATCGATGTTCCGCGGACGCCGCTGTCGACAACATTGCGCATTATGGTTTCATCAACGATCCCCAGATACACGGGATTGGCCAGGGCAATCGCCGCTCCTCCGCGGCCTTGTGCACCGTGGCAGGCGGCACAGTTCTGCGCGTAGAGAGTGTCGAAATCCAAGACCTGGCTCGGGGCCAGTGGTTCTGGATCGGTTCGCGGTTCACGATTTAGAGTGCTGCAAGCGGNGAGCATCATCAAGCAGAAAACCAGGCTGAGTCCCGCGAGCGCGGAGAGAGTTCCGATCCGGTTCGTCGTCATCAGCATCAGCGGTTCTCCCCGCGCTCTCGCGGTGGCATGGTTCCGGGAGCCTCGATTCCTGCACGCACAACAAACGAAACATTCTCGCGGGTGGGAAAGCTCGGCTGGCGCACGACCACAAGTCCAGCGACGACTCCGAAAGCCACTTGAGAGGCCATGAACCAGAGCCAATCAATGTGACTGGCGAGCAGTGGATTCAGCAATCCGAGGATTGTGTACAAGAGCCCTGACCACAACGCTGGGGCAATGAGTCCTCCAAGCACAATCGGGCGGCGGGGAAACATGGGCAGCATCGCGCCGTAGAGCAACCCAACAAAGATGGATACAACGCCGTGCAAAACAAAGGCAATCGCGAAAGCATCAGCGTGAAAAGAATTCAGCTGCGCGGGCACGAGTCTTAGCGACTCCCGATAAAAGACTGCGGCCAGCAGATTGATCGGGTACCAGATGCTGCCGGTCTTCAGCACGCCGTAGGCACACGCCAGGATTGCCATTGCGATGCTGCCCGCCAATCCGCCTTTGACGCCTGCCCAGATCGAATACGTGCGGACTGGAAGCCAGGCGCGAAATTGATCCGGCAGAATCAGCACCCGATCCACAACCCTCCGCTCAGTTGTTATGCGAATGTCTTCGGGAACGATCGGCACAACCTCTTCATGCTCGTGCGGAAATACCTCACGGAACCAGCCGACAGAGCCAGCCAGCGACAGCACCACGCCAAGATAGCTTACTGCTGCGCTTGTCACGAGACCCGCGAACAACAGCGCCACACCAATTGCCAAAAGGAATGGCCACGCCGTCGGCGCAGGTACTTCAAGTTCGCGCGGATCTCGAGNCGTCTCGCTCAATTGTNCTGTCGCGGATGGTCTTGCCATATATTNCTCAGCGTCCAAGAACGTAAACCACGGTGAAAACCACAACCCATACGGCATCGACGAAATGCCAGTACATCGAGAGCACCGCGATGCGGCCAGCCTGCTTCACTCCTATACGGCCACAAAGTCCGAGCAGCGCCACGATCAACAGCATGATCAGGCCTGCGGTGACGTGAAACCCGTGCAAACCGACAAGCGAGTAATAGGTTGTCCCAAATAGGTTCGTCGAGATTGTCAGCCCGTGTTCGTAAATCAGCCGATGCCATTCCTGGGCCGTGCCGTAGAGGAACAAGCCGCCGAGCAGAATAGTAAGAAGCCACAAGCCGAGAAATAATCGGATGTAGTTCCGCTCCAATGCCTTCGCCGCGAAGTGAATGGTCAGGCTGCTCGACAACAAGCAGATCGTGTAGAAGATCGGCGTCTCCAGCACTTCTGCGGGAGTCGGTCCGGTGACGCTCTTCCCCAGATAAAAAAGATAGGCAACGACGAAGATCGTGAAGATCGCNGACTCGGCGATGATCAGACCAGCCATCGCAACCTTCCCGCGAGACGGCAGATCCCAGGCCGCTGGTGCGTTCGGAAATGAAGTTGTCGTTGTCACTGCGCTCATATGGTTCGTTCACTCATAGCGGCTATCGGGATCTTCCGGATGTTTCAGGTCCCAGAGCGGGCGGCGGCTCGCGACTGTGGGGACGGACGCAAAGTTATATGCGGGGGGCGGCGAACTAATGGACCATTCCAGAGTCCACGCGTCCCAGGGATCGTTGCCCGCTTTGGCTCCCTTGAAATAAGAAATAATCAGGTTTGCTATGAACACGAGAATCGCGATGGCCTGGATGAACGCGCCGATTGAAATGATTAAGTTCAAAGTATCCCAGCCGCGGCCGGGCTCGTAGGTATAGATTCGCCGTGGCATCCCGAGAATGCCGGGAACGTGCATGACGTCGAACGTCATGTGAAAGCCAATCAAGAACAACCAGAAATGCCACTTGCCCAGGCGCTCGTTCAGCATGCGGCCAGTCATTTTGGGATACCAGTAATAGAACGCACCGAAGAGCGCGAACAGAATTCCGCCTACGATCACATAATGAAAGTGCGCCACGACAAAATAGGACAAGCTAAGCTGCCAATCGAACGGCGAGGCGGCCATCATGATGCCGGTCAAACCGGCAATGAGGAATTGAAAGAGAAATGCAATNCTGAACAGCATTGCGGTTTTAAACTGAATCCTGCCGCCCCACATGGTGCCGATCCAGTTGAAAATCTTAATTCCTGTGGGAACGCCGACAGCCATCGTGGTTAGTGTGAAAAAGCTATTGGCGTAAGAGTTCATTCCGATGGTGAACATATGGTGCGCCCAAACGCTCATGCTGACGAAGGCAATGCACACGGTAGCAGCAACCATCACGGGGTAACCGAAGATCGGTTTGCGGGAAAAGACGGGAATGATTTCCGACATGAAGGCAAAACAAGGAATGATCAGAACGTAGACTTCCGGATGTCCAAAGATCCAAAAGAAGTGCATCCAGAGTACGGCCGATCCTCCGGCCTGGGTGTCGAAAAAGTGGCCGCCCAGGTAACGATCGATGAGAAGCATGATTTGAGCGGCCGATAGGGGGGTAATCGCAAGTAAAACCATTCCCGCCATGACCAGGTTCATCCACACCAGCAGCGGCATGCGATTGAGCTTCATCCCGGGGCAGCGCAGGCAGAGAATTGTGGCGATGATATTGATCGCGGTTCCGATGCTGCCAAAGCCGGAGACGAGCAGCGCCAGAGTCCAATAGTCGGAACTATGACCGGGGGAGAAGGCGCGTGCGCCCAATGGCGCATAGGACCACCAACCCACGTCCGGTGCGCTTCCTGCGCCGTACAGGCCACTGCCTCCGAGAAAGCTGAAATACAGAAGAAGTCCTCCCAGAAACGATAGCCAAAAACTGAAGGCATTCAGGCGCGGAAAAGCCATATCGCGCGCGCCGATCATCAATGGGACCAGGTAATTGGCAAACCCAAACAGGACTGGCATGGCCACGAAGAAAATCATGGTCGTGCCATGCATGGTGAACATGCGATTGAAAACTTCCGGTGAAACGAAGCTGTTGTGCGAGTGCATCAACTGGATGCGAATGATGAGCGCCTCGACCCCACCGATCACGAGAAACAACAGAGCCGAGACGATGTAAAGAATGCCCAGCTTTTTGTGATCGACCGTGGTTACCCACCGATGCAGTTCGTCGACCCAAGGCCTGGTTTCAGTTTGGCCGACAGGAACGGTGATCACATTGGATGACATAATCAGCTTTCCAAGCGTTCTAGTGCAGGGTTTCCATGTAACTCACCACGGCATCCAGGTCCGCCTCGCTCAACTTCATGGCGGGCATCAGCGACCCCGGTTTGATTGCGCTGGGGTTTTGGATCCAAAGACGGAGATTGTCGTGAGTGTTTTCAGCGGCGCCCGCCGCAATCGTGGCGCGGCTCATCAAATGGGTCAGATCCGGGCCAAAGCGTCCATCCGCCGACGTTCCGTCCACTCTATGACAGTTCATGCAGGCGTTTCGTTCAAACACTTGCCTGCCAGCGATTGCGCCAGCGTCTTCGACTGCGGGCTTCTGTTGAGCCTGCACCCAGCCGGCAAAATCCTCCGGTCCGTCCACAGAAACGCGGAGCAGCATCTTAGCGTGCTGGGTTCCGCAATATTGCGCACACTGGCCAAGAAAGACTCCGGTGCGCTGCGGCTCCATCCACATTCTGTTGGGGTGGTTTGGAATAAGATCCGTCTTGCCGGCAAGCTCCGGCACCCAAAAACTGTGGTCGGTATCGGCTGAGAGTAATCGCAGAAATGTTGGGCTGGGATGACCAGGGTCGCTGACCGGAATGTGCAGTTCGTTGGCGGTGACGATCCCCAGCTTCGGATAACGAAATTCCCACCAGTATTGATGTCCAATCGCGATCACATCCAGAGCGCCAGCCGGCTCGGGAGCGTCCTGAACCGCGTGGATAACTCGCGCGGTGGCGAGAAACAGAACGACCACGATCAGGATGGGAATGATTGTCCAGGCTAGTTCAATCTGCATGCTTCCATAAACTTGAGCCGGTTCACGGCCACCGTCGCTTGCTCGCCCACGGAACTTAATGACGGAGTAAAACAGCAATGTAAAGACTGCGATAAAGATGATTCCGGTAATGACCAGCACAAAGACTGACAAGTCAGCGATTGACTTGGCAGGAGTCGAGGCGGGAGAAAAGATGTTGGTGCCATGAACGGATGAACCGGTCGGCTCGGCTGCCCAAACTGACCTCGCGGACCAAACTAAAAAAAGGCCGATCCGCCATGAGCAGCACAAGCTCGATTTCATTCTCCGCGTCAACATTTCCGTTCTTCCGTTCAAGACACAGCTGCTTCGGCGCAGGTGGACTTCATCCGGCCTTCGCCGTGGTTGAGATGCTAATTTCGATCCTTACAGTCATCCGATAGAGAGCAAGCGCGCTACCAAACGGATGGTTTCGAGTACGTTCCCTGCACAACGCTTAGGAACAGTCCGAACACGTCAATTCGACTACGGACTTTGTTTGATGACCAATACATTACATGAGGTAGTGTCATTTTTTTGCCCCTTGCGTCAAGTGTCATTTGTGACGTCACGTAATAGGGGTCTTCGCGATCTGGTCCACCGATTCCGCAGCGATCACTAGTTGCGGGAAGAGACGATAAGGACTGGGGTGGTCCATGAAGTAGCGCAGCAGGTAAGAGAAATTATTCGTTCCCAAAGCGTTCCCAAAGTTCATCTGCATATAATCGGAGAAGAATGGAGACTTTTGATTATTCCGCAATGCTCGAAGTCGCGATTGCCGAGGCTCGCAAAGGGCTGGCGGAAGGCGGTATTCCGATTGGGGCAGCGATTTTTGACGAGACGAGCAATTTGCTTGGCTCGGGTCACAATCGACGGATACAGGATGGCGATCCCTCTCTGCATGGCGAGACTGATGCATTCCGCAACGCGGGACGCCAGCGGAGTTATCGCAAGCTGATTATGGTGACGACGCTTGCGCCTTGCTGGTATTGCAGCGGATTGGTGCGGCAATTTGGCTTCGGTCGGGTAATCGTGGGGGAGAGCCGTAACTTTCAGGGTGGCGTTGAATGGCTGCGTTCGCTTGGCGTAAAGGTTATCGATCTGGACTCCGCGGAGTGCGCCTCAATGCTGGGAGAGTATATCCGATCAAATTCTGAAATTTGGAATGAGGATATTGGGAAAGAGTAGTCTTTTCGTTCTCATTATTACGCCGCAGGACAACCCTCTCGGCCGCAAAGTCGACTAACTACGGACAACCTTAACCTCAGGGTGCGGCGACTTCGCAATTGGCTGTACGTCACTACGAACGAGATGGAAAAGGCAGCCAAAAAGTTGCGGAGTAAGCGGCAAAGCATTGTCGGTTTAAACTCCATAAACTTTTTTCAGGCAGAAATGGTCGGGGTGGTTCTGCCTGCCATGGGAGTATTGCTTAAGGAGCACGGCTGGCGTTACGACTCGATCGGTATCGCCACAGCGGCGGCCGGGCTTGGTACGATGTTGTTTCAAACTCCTGCTGGGATAGTGATCGACCACGTTTCTTCCCGCCGAGGACTTTTCGCCGCGGCGGCTCTGGCGACTGGCCTGGGGTTAGCCGTCTTACCGCTGCTGTCGGGCTCGAAGCTCCTGGTGGATGCGGCGCTATTCCTGGCTGGAACAGCGCAGAGCCTTTTCCCTCCTTTACTTGGCGCACTGGCGCTGGCGCTGGTAGGTCACGATTTGCTCAATAAAACCGCCGGCGTAAACCAAGGGTGGAATCACGCGGGAAACATTGTGGCAGCAATATCCGCGATTGGGCTTGTACGATTTTTTGGAGTGAGTTCGATCTTTTATGCGGTGGGAGTTTCGTCGCTGCTCGCCGCGGGGGCGGTTTTCCTAATCCGCGGTGAAGACCTCGACGAAGTTGGGGCGACAGGTATAACGGAGGGCACGACAAAGAAATCATCGTCGAAGGAGCTTCTGCGACAACGAGCGGTGCTCTTTCTTTTCGTCTCCATCTTTCTTTTTCATCTGGCGAATGCGCCTATTCTCCCCACCGTTGCGCTCTATGTGAAACAGCTCGGAGGCTCGGACACTCTGATGACAGCGACTGTTCTCACAGCCCAGTTGGTGATGGTCCCGGTGGCGTTGTTGGCCGGACATTTTGGAGAACTTTGGGGTCGAAAACCGGTGATGGCTATCGCATTCTGGATTTTGCCGCTCCGAATCTTTTCCTACACGCTAGTAAGCAGCCCCAGGATGGTGGTGTGGCTACAGGCACTTGATGGGATTGGAGCCGGAATCTACGGGGTAATCGTGATTGCCCTGGCAGCCGACCTGACGAAAGGTAAAGGCCATTTCAACACACTGGCCGGTCTGTTCGCGACGTCGCTGGCCATAGGCGGTGTTGTGGGGCCGCTAGCGAGCGGAGCTCTGGTTCAGCACTTCGGATTCAAGATGACGTTTTACACTTTTACCGGGCTCGCGGCGCTGGGGGCGATTGTGTTTTCTATCTTTGTTCCAGAGACGAAAATGAAAACTTCTTCGATCCGCCAGACGCCGAACCTTCAGACGGCATTCGAATAAACACAGATGGATCGTTCGACTTAGCGATCAGGCCCGCAAAAGATTACGAGCGATAAATAAAACGTTGGCCGGACGCTCGCCGAGCCGCCGCATAAAATATGGGTACCATTCCGTACCAAAAGGAATGTAGATGCGCACGCGCCAGCCGTCGCGAACCAGTCTTTGCTGCAGATCGCGTCGAATGCCGTAGAGCATCTGGAACTCGAAGGAATCGCGAGGAAGCTTTTCTGTCGTGGCAAAGGCCTGGGCTTGCAGTACGATGTTTTCATCGTGGGTGGCCAGGCCGTGATAGATGCCGCTCGTCATCAAGGTTTTCATCAGCTTGACATAGTTGGCATCGACGTCCGATTTTTCCGCGAAGGCAATGTCCGCTGATTCTTTGTACGCACCCTTGCAGAGGCGAATGCGAATCCCTTCGGCAAGAAGCCTGGCTACGTCAGCCTCGGAGCGCTTCAAGTAAGACTGGATCACGGTTCCGACGGAATTGGCATTTCCGGGCATACGATGCAGCTCATGGACAAAGTCCAGCGTGCGCTGCGTGTAAGGCGAGCCCTCCATATCAACCCGCACAAAGCCGGGAGGGTTCAGAGACGCGGCCTTCGCGACCAAGCCGCTGACAAGGTCGCGAGCCAATTTCTGGTCCACATCCAAACCCATGTGAGTGAGCTTCAAGCTGATATTGGCATTGAGCTGCCTGGCGACTATGGCGTCGAGAATTTGATAATAAAGCTCGGCGCTTTGGCGGGCTTCTTCCGGGTTGGTAACGTTTTCGCCGAGATTATCGATGCTGACGCTCATGCCCGCACGGTTGATTGCCTCGGTCGCGCGAACGGCGTCAGCTATCTGGGTACCAGCGACGAAGCGCCCGGAAACGCGGCGGCCGAGAGCGGAGCGCTCGGCAAAGTTTCGCAGGGAAGGATTTTCAGAAAGACCAACGAAGAGCGCTCTTAACATTTCAATCCTGCTATTTCATTATCTGATATTGCAACAGCCGGGAAACTTTTGGCGATGGGAAGCACAGAACGTTGTATCACAGGGCAGGGGTCGAGGATCTCGCGGAGTACCTGAAAAAATAAGTGTTCGGGAAGCAACCTGCACTAGGGAGTGAATTTCAATTCAACGCTTTCGTGGCTCTCATGAGGAGCCGGCCCCCATTTCCACTGGCGGAGCGCCTCTTGGGCAGATTGGCAGAGCAAAGGATGCCCGCCTTTCACCTCGACGGATTTTACCGTGCCATTGGGAGCTACCAGGACATCGGCACGAACCGTGCCTTGAATGTGCATGGTACGAGCGAGGCCGGGATATTGTGGCGTCACCTTGGTCACAATCTTGCGGTCAGCATCAGATGAAGCCTGCGCTGACGCAAGAAAGGGTGTGAGAATTAATGTTGAAACCAGGAGAAGTACTGCAATTGCAATCCAGTTACGCACACGAACCTCGTCTAACCGGAATGCAGAATACGGGGAATCTGCGCGACGCCCAAGATTACCTTCGTACTGCCAAAAAGTAATTTTCTAACGATACTTCCGGGCACAGTGGTTCGCGCGGGAAACACGCTGGGGGAACTAGGTCCCGTGCGCTTCAAGAAATTTCTCGACCTCAATGGCTGCCATGCAGCCACTTCCGGCCGCGGTAATGGCTTGCCGGTAGCGACGGTCCTGCACGTCTCCGCAGGCGAAGACTCCGGGCACGCGAGTGAATACATGGTCGTGAGTCTTCAGATAACCATCGGCGTCGGTCTCGAGCTGGCCGTGAAACATCTTGGCATTCGGTTCATGCCCGATCCCGAGAAACATAGCGCTAGCGGGAAAATCCGAGACTTTCCCGGTTTTGAGGTTGCGCAATTTCAATCCGGTCACTTCCTGGCGGATGGGGTCATACACATCCTCAACTACCGTATTGGTAAGAAATTGGATTTTTTCGTTATGCTGGGCGCGCTCTAACATGATTCTGGAGGCGCGAAAGTTCTCACTACGATGAATGATCGTCACTTTCGAGGCGAAGCGAGTGAGAAACAGAGCTTCTTCCATAGCGGAATCGCCACCACCGATCACCACAATTTCTTTTCCCGAAAAAAAGAATCCGTCACAAGTGGCGCAGGAGGAAACTCCGTGGCCAATGAGCTTGTGCTCGTTGGGCAGTCCCAGCCATCGGGCCGATGCGCCGCTGGCAATAATTAAGGTTTGTGCGTGAACCTGGTGCTTGCCAAGATGCAATAAAAATGGCCGCTGGCTAAGATCGGCGCTGGTCAGGTGTGCCATGCGGTACTCAGCGCCAAAGCGTTCCGCCTGTTTGCGCATGTTCTCGACGAGCTGCGGCCCCATGATCCCCTCAGGGAAGCCGGGGAAATTTTCCACCAGTGTTGTCATGGAGAGTTGTCCTCCGGGCTCATGACCTTCAATGAGAAGAGGACTGAGATTGGCGCGGGCGGCGTAGAGGGCAGCAGTGTGTCCGGAGCAGCCGGAGCCGATAATGACGACGTTGCGAGTTTCGCTCATGATTTTAGGTAGTAACCGTTAGATTGTGGATCTCAGATTTCGATGCATGGCCACTGTCAACAACGACTCAGGGGCACTGACCGATTAATGCTCGCGGCTCAATGCGCAATCCTTCTCTTCCTCTTCATTTATCGGCGGCATCCCTGGCACGCTTGACTTTGGACGCATGTTCGGGCGTTGCTGTTGGGATCTGAGCGAGTTCGGCAGGCACGGTATGCTTTACTCCGAGCAACCGGCGGTAGCCGACCAGGGCTTCCGTGGCGGTGCGAAATAAGGGTTCGTAGGCGCTCTGGTCGGGAGCGGGACCGTTATCAGAGCCGTTGCAGCGGGCCAATGCAATCGAGGACTTGCCAAAGCGTTCCAGACGAACCCGGTTGACGGGCGTATTGGCCGCGACCATGGCGGCGTCTGTGCCTAGAGCGGATGCGCTATCTTCCATCGACACCTGAATCAATTCCTTCGGGTCGCGAACGTGCAGCACAAGAGTCTCCACCATGGTCTGCCCATCGTCGCTGAACGAGTACTGTACGCTGGAGAACAAAGCCTGCACCGAAAATTCGCGGCGAATGCGAACATAGCGAGCGACGGAAGGCTCACCAGCCATATGTGCACCTTGCCCAGGTTGAAGAAAGTTAGGCGCGTCGGTCAGCGTGGACACGCCGTGGGAGATTTCAAAGTCCTGACTGAATAGCGGTTGTTTCGGAATGCGGGCCAGCGCCGCAGCGATTTCCTTTTGCTCCTCTGCAGATGGAGTACACACATTGAGAACGTTCACCTTCACCTGCGGCTGAGCGGATGCGCTGTCGGGAGCTTGTTGAGCGAGCAGAGTGCCGCAAGATGCAGCGCAAAATGCTACTGCTGTGAGAATGGCTTTTGAGATCACTGCCGAATTCTAAATGATGACAACGAAAAGCTTAAATCACAGGTANCCCGAAACGTTTGGTCTTGCCGGAAAAGGCGGTTAGAATCCAAGCATGGCGAACTTAACGCTGGTTTATGGCATGCGGCTGTTGCCTTCGGAAGATGTAGTCGAAGTTGGGCAGGCTCCGGTGAAACTGGCCAACGGACGCGAGGCTCATGTCACCATGCACGTGCTCGAAGGCAGCAAGGAAGAGATCGAAAAACAGTTGCGTACCAGTTTGGAAGCGTTCTTCGATCTCTACCCGGAGATTTAAGATCTAGGATTCCACGTTTTGGGGAGGACGCTACGTGTGTCTTAGCGCTGCGAGTGTAGCAGTCTGGCCCGATTTCGGATCTTGAACAAGCCATGCGAGAAGTTTATTGGAAATTGCGCGCTCAGATGACGGCTGCAGGCTGGTGGCCGCAGGGCTGGATTGCGCGCGGGGCTTGCTATTCGCTGGCCCTGGCGCTGCTGCTTCTCGTCCTGGAAATGGTGCTAAGCCTGGTTGCCCCTGCAGCCACTCGCGGCCTAGGCGGATGGATCAAATTTCTAATTTTTGATGCAGCGTTACTATTCTCTATTGTTGCCTTCCGCGTACTCAAGCGAAAAATCCTGTGGAGGCTGCGCAACCGCCTCATTGTCACCTACGTTTTTATCGGCGTAATTCCGGCGGTTTTGTTGGTCGCCATGTCTCTGATCGCGATATATCTTTTTGCCGGTCAGTTCGCCAGTTTCGTCGTAACTTCTGAGATCAATTCTCAATTGCGCAGCATGCAGGCGGTAAACGCCGCCGTGGGAAACGAGCTGGCAGCCCGCATTGAAAAGGGCGAGGCGCCGACGGCGGAGTCGCTGGAAGGCTTGAGAAAACGCGATCGCACTTGGGCTAGAAGGCGAGTGGGTGCCTGGCACGGCNCCCGCGTTCTAGTACAAAGCAGTAGTGCGCAAAATCCATCGCCGATAAGTTTTCCGGAATTCTTCAATAAGAATGGCAACGCGTTCGCCAAAGAAATCCGCGATGGCCAGCCGTTTAAGGAGATTGTTCGGGAAGAGGGCGAATTATATTTACGCGTGGCTTCCGTCTTTCAGGTGGGGCAGGAGCAGTTAACCGTGGTTACGGGCGAGCCTCTGGATCAGAATCTGGTGGCGGAAATCGCCACGAATTTAGGGGAAATTACCCTGTACGCAGCCGGGATTTCGCTTGATGAGAAGCGGCCCCGCGTTCTGAAACAAAGCTCTGGGAAAGAAAGCACCCAGAACAGCAGCGGCTCCCCGACTAGTCTGACGGTGAAGCCGGAGACAAACAACAACGCAGTCGTGATCAATGAGGACAATCAAGACATCAGCGTGAAAGGTAAAGACGAGGTGCTTCGTCCAACCTTTACAGTGGGCGCGCTGCCAGCAGCTGCAAGCGCGATGGATCGCGAGATCACTTTCGGGACGCCCTTGCCGGTGGTGGACTGGAAAACCGGGGACATGGAGCGGGCCGGCGCGTTAGTAAAAGTTCGCACTCGGCCTTCCGTGCTCTACAACCATCTATTTGCGGCACTGGGAGATATTGCGCGGGGTATCGAATACATTCTGCTGGGAGTTCTGATTTTCTTCGCGATCATCGAACTCGTCGCGCTGATCATTGGTACGCGTATGACTCGCACGGTGACGGGCGCTGTGGCGCAGCTCTACGATGCCACGAAGAATGTGGATCGAGGCGATTTCAGCCATCGCATTCCAGTCAAGTCATCGGATCAGTTGGCGCAACTTTCCTTGTCGTTCAATTCGATGACGGAATCCATCGAAAAATTAATTCAGGAACAAAAAGAAAAACAGCGATTGGAAGGAGAGCTTGCCATCGCCCAGGAAGTACAGGCGCAACTCTTTCCGCGCCAAGTTAGCGAGTTGGAATCGCTTGAAGTTCACGGATTCTGCCGGCCGGCAAGGACAGTGAGCGGAGATTATTACGATTTTCTGACGGCCAGCTCCCACAAGCTGATTCTGGCCGTAGGCGACATCAGCGGCAAAGGAATTTCGGCAGCGCTGTTAATGGCCACGATCCACTCGGCGGTGCGCGCCTACAGCGTGGAAAGCTTGCCACAGATGCGCGAGCCGGTTGCCGTTGGCGCCGTGGCGGGAGCGGGAAGAGTTATGGCGGCGTGGCCGGAAGGAATCGAAGTTTCGCCGGGAGCACTGCTCGGACTGCTGAATCATCAGCTTTATGAAAGCACTCCGCCGGAAAAATATGCGACTTTATTTCTCGCTATTTACGATGGGCGCTCTCATCAATTGACCTATAGCAACGGNGGACATTTGCCGCCAATCCTGATCGGCGAGGACGGTGCGATGCGGCGTCTTGAGGCGGGGGGAACCGTTGTGGGCTTATTCGACAACATGACGTATGACGAGGGATCGGTCCAGATGCATCCCGGGGAAATTTTTGTAGCGTACAGCGATGGCGTGACCGAACCGGAAAATGAATTCGGGGAATTTGGCGAGGATCGGCTGATTGACCTGGTGAGCACGAACCGGCATCTGCCGTTGATTCAAATTAGCCAATCAGTAACCTCCGCGGTGGAGGACTGGATCGGCGACAACGAACAGCCTGACGATATTACGCTGGTGCTGGCGCGACCGCGGTAGTAATTCCTGCAGTAGAAATTGAAAGTTCTTTCCGTCGAAGTTCTTCGACGATCCGTTCATCTTTTGGGAAACAAAGTTACGCCAGCGGTTACAGCTAAGTTTTGCGCAAGACCGCCCAGCACGACCGGCCCAAGCGGAGTTTCCACCAAACCACGGCCATCGGCACGCGGGTCCACCGTAGCATCGGTGAGGGTTTCCCACTTGTGGGCCCGCACGTCGAAGTCGAACGTGATCGCAGAAGCTTCGGCGGGTTGATCGTCATAGGAGACACCTTTGTAATCGTGGGGAGTGGGAGTTCCTCCCGAGAAATAAATTCGGTGGTCTTTGTCAGAACCGCCACCAGCGATGCCGAATGTCGCCGTTCCAGGATGCGGCGGCAGTTTGCCCCATTCGATTTTGGTGGGATCTTTTTTGTCGATTTTGCCGAACCAGCATTCATTGGATGCGAGATAGCGGGCTCCAGCTCCCGGACCAGCCTTTGCGCCGCCCGCGACCACGATGGCTTCGTCGGCGATGCCGCCGGCCATGCCGAAAGCGGGAGTGCCCGGAAATGGAGTCGCCTGGCTCCATTCATCTCGCTGAACATCATAAACCTGCACGTTATTCACCGGACCGTTGGGAGAGCGGCCGCCGATCAGGTAAACGAACCGGTCAAGGATAACTCCAGTGACGGCGCTATCGACAGGCACCGGGATATCCTTGCCGCGTGACCAGCGGCGTGCACCGGGTTCGTAGATGTTTACGTCCGGCACGATCAACTCGGCGCCTTGATTGTCGACGGTGAATCCGCCCATCAGCACGACCAAGCCCTTGGCCCCGTCCGCCGCGGCATTCAAACGGCCCACGGGTCCGGGAACGGTGCGGCCGGTTGCCCACTTGCCGGAGCGAGTAAGAGTCATGATGTAAACCTTATTGCTGACATCGTCCCAGGTTTTCTTGGGGCCGACTCCCATCATCGAAAAAAGGTAGTACCCGCCCTTCAGGCTGGCGACCGCGTTGCCAGAGACGGCGGCGGGCATGGGCGGGAACTTCGGCTCATCTGCGCCCGTCGATTGCAAAGCGCAAAAAATCAGAACCGAGAAGAGGAAAGGCTTTTTCATTCCTGAGATATTACCCGATTCATCAGCGACAAAGGGCGTTTGCAAGGATCGGCCATCCAAAATCCTGCACCGGTCGCAACGGCGCTCGCATCGAATCTTCAGGAGCAAATGAGATGAAGGCCGCAGTCGTTCCTGCAGCGAGCAGTGCGTGGCAAATCAAAGACGTTCCACAACCTCAACCTGGACCCAATCAAGTGCTGGTGAAGATGCATGCAAGTGGCATCTGCTACACCGACGTACATCTCACCCTCGGACACTTTCCTGGAGCATTTCCCCGAATCCTCGGCCATGAGCCTGTAGGCGAGATCGTTGCCGTGGCTCCCGGGGTCACCGCGCGCAAGGTTGGCGACCGGGTGGGTACGGCATGGGTTCAATCCACATGTGGACGCTGCGAATGGTGCCAGCGCGGCCGCAGGATGTTCTGTCCCTATATGAAGGGCACGGGAGTGGATGTGCAAGGCGGTCACGCGGAGTACATGCTGATGAATGCCGACGCCACCTACTTGATTCCCGACAAGGTTTCCTACGAGCAAGCAGCCCCGATCTTCTGCGCGGGTTACACAGTTTATAGCGGGCTGCGCTGGGCCAATCCCCAGCCGCATGAGCGCGTGGCCGTGCTTGGAATCGGCGGCCTAGGGCACCTGGCGGTGCAATACGCAAAGGCTGCGGGCTTCGAGACCATCGCGGTTTCGCACTCCCCCGACAAAGACAAGATGATCCGCGAACTCGGGGCGGATGAAATTGTGCGCGATGGAAAGAGCCTTGCCGCAGCGGGGGGCGCAGATGTAATTCTCAGTACATCGAATTCGACTAAATCGATGGTGGATAGCATTCAGGGATTGCGGCCGGATGGACGCCTCGTCACGATGGGTGCCGATGCGGAGCCGCTCACGATCTCGCTGATGGACCTCATCATGAAGCGCATTCAAATCATCGGCAGCCAGCAAAACGGCCCCGAATATCTATACGAAGCGCTTGATTTCGTGGCAAAAGGGAAAGTCAAAACGATTGTCGAGACGTACTCCTTGTCAGAGGCGGCGAAGGCGTACGACCGGGTTGCGGAGGGCAAAGCAAGGTTTCGCGCCGTCCTAACCATGTAATCGACGCTCCGCTTGCGGCCAACCAGGTTTAGTTTCCGCTATTCAGTTAACCCTTGGCGTACACCATGGATGAAGTCCGTATACGCCGGCGTAATGCCGGCGGCGCGCATAACCACGGCGATCTGTCCCCGGTGGTAGGCGGAATGAAACAGAACATGCGTGAGTATATCGTTCACTGTGCTCGACCAGGATTCACCCTTGGTGTTCTTGTAGTCGACCTTTTTGGAAAGTGTCGAAGAGGAAAGTTCTGCAAGATATTTGGGCCAGACCTGGTCGAGATTTTTCAGCTCGGCCTCGCATTGCGCGATGCTGAATTCTGGCCAAACAGGGTGAGTTTGCGGCTGCTGTTTGATGCGGTCAAGCCACAGCAGTTCCGCAGAAAGAATGTGCGCCAGAAGTTCCAGCGGGCGCGCGGAAACGGACTCCGCAGGGCTATTACTTATTCTCGCCAGAACTTCGGAGTTAGCCCAGGCATCGTAGGAGAATTGGCGGCGTAGATGTTCCAACAAATCCAAGGTTAGTACCCGTCGAGCAGAGCGCGGTCCCTGAAAAGTATAGCGTCGAGTCTTGTTGTCAATCGACAGCGGCTCGAATATCGGTGTGGCGAAAGTCCTCGCCCTTAAACAGCAGGGGCTCGCCGGCGATCCTTGCCAAAGCGTAGGAGAAGCAGTCCCCGAAGTTTAGGCCGGCCCGATGGTGGCCCTTGCCGAAATCGCGATAGGCCTCACGAGCTATCTTGGCCTGCTTGGGCGTGACAGACTCGATCACAATTTCCGCTTCACGAAGAAAATCATCGAAACGGCGGCTCATGACAGGGTCTCGGCTCCCGTCAATGACAGCAGCAGCTTCAACATAGCTCACTGCGGAAAGCCGGCAAGTCTCGGCCTCCTCCATAGCCCGCGCAAGCGCTGGGGCTTCCGCCTCATCCCGCAAAATCGCCATAATGGCGGAAGTATCGACAATCACCGGGGCAATCCTTTTTCGTCGTAAAGCAGCTTTCCGTGATCGGTAGATCGATAAGGTTCTTTGAGCCGAGCCGCACATTCTTTTCCGAGCTTCAATAGACGCTGCGCTTTACCGCCGTCTTTTCTGCCACGCACCCGCTCCAGTCGCTCGCGCACTGCGGTGCTGACCGCGCCAGTCATGCTCTCGCCCGTAAGGCGGGCAAGCTGTTGGGCGATACGATGCGTCTCCTCGTCTTTAATATTTAAGCTCATTCTACCGTACTCCCATTAGCTTCTACCATTCTACCACAAGCTCTTAACTTTGACAGTAAATAGATAAGTGCCGCTACTCCTGCGAACCAAATTGCAAAAGCTGTATCCACTACCCATTTCGGCGCCACACCTACTCGCCGGAGCAAAAAAGGCAGAAAGTTCCACGTAGTGATGTGAACATAATCCCAGGGATCTTGTGTCATGGCTTCGGTGTTCAATCCCCATGCGCCCATTTTGTCCAGTGAGAATGCAACGATGTTCTTGAAGCGCAGCGCGATTACGAACGTGGGATGACCGAGGGTTTCCATCTGGTAAATTTCCAGCGGCAGCCAAAAGGCGAGGGAGGCAATCTGAATCATCAGGCTTACCGCTATCAGCCCGATTCCTCCGCGCCAGATCCATGGACTGAGGACGCTCCGATAGCGCAACAGCAGAGGCACAGCTAACAGCGCCGCCAATTCAACCGATGTGGAAACATAACGATCGCCCCAGGCGAAATCTCCCGCCCAGTAGGTATACCTGGCATAGAAGCTGATGTAAGCGACCAGAAGCAGGAGCGAAGCCACGCCATAGGCGCGAATTTCCGGCGACAACCTCCTCCAGACCACTACAAGCAATATCAACAAAAGCACCAGCAACGGATCGAAAAGGAAGATGGATTTCTCCGGCTTGAACAAAGGTCCCAAGAAGCCTTCCACAAAAGGCGTGCTCCAGGGAAAATTCGCGGGCAGCGTGGGATCTTGCAGCCGTTGTTCCTTGGCGAAAAGCGAAACATAAGTATTGGTGAACGATCCGAATCGATAAAACTGGTAAACGCGGTCGAGCAGTATAAAGAACGCATACACTGGAGCGGCAACCTTGCAATAAGCCACCAACCTCAGCCAGATCTCTCTGGGTTGAGACCGTTCAAACCAAAGCACGAGAAGGATAAAAATCCCCGCCGCAATCAGGTCGAGACCCGTGGTAAGACGAGTGAGCAAATTCAGTCCGAGAGCGCCGCTACCGATGAGTAGAGTATTCCTGCTTCCTGTCCGCAACCATTCATATTGGAAGGAAAATCCGATCAAGGTAAGAAGCATGATGTAGTTGTTCTCCATCATGTTCTGGGTGTAATGCAGATGGGTGGTGCAGAACATCAAGGCCAACACGCCCCACACCGATTCCCGCGCACTGAAGCGCAACTGCCTGAGCAGGCGGAAAGCAATCAGAGCGGTAAGCACGTTCACCAGAATGCCGGTGAGATAGCTGACCACGATACTGCGCACCGCAGGATCGTCTTCATAGTCGGAGAAGATATTCCAACGGGAAATCCAGGTACCAAGCAAATCGGCTGGCAGCATTAGAAGGGACTGTCCAATTCCGTACCAGCTATAAAGCTTGCCGCCACGGCCGTGGAGGCCGAATTCGGGGTAATCGCTGGCCGGAACTTGTGGGTCGGAAGTCCAGAGCCAGTGCGTGGTCTGAAGGCGGTGCATGGTGTCGGCAGTCCCAAGTTCGCCGGATTGCACGACGAATGCGAGCAACCCGGCGACGAGGCAAAGCAGAGTAATCGGATCGGTCATCCAGCGGCGAACGAACGATGTCATCGTTTGGATGGTAATACAAAGGCATGGATGGTAATACAAGGCTAGGTCACCCAGCCGCAGGACTACTCCGTTCGATGGGGAGCGCAACCCACTTCGCAACGCGGTACACTGGATCGGGAAAATCATGTCGACATGCCCCTCATGTCATAGCGAAACACCTTCAAGCGCACGCTTCTGCTCCGCCTGCGGAGCGCCTTCTCGCAATGGTGACGCAGACGAAGTCGCCACTCTTGATATGGCGACCTCGTCTTCTCCCTTGCCTCCGCGACCCGTTTCAGCAGGTTCGTCACGGCCTTCCAGTTCCCCCCAGTTTTTCAGCGAGGGCCGGTTTCTTCCCGGCCGCTTGCTGGCTGGACGCTACCGCATCATTGCCCTGCTGGGAAAGGGCGGGATGGGGGAGGTATATCGCGCCGACGACTTAACCCTAGGGCAACCCGTGGCTTTGAAATTTCTGCCCGACGACGCGGCGCGAGATGAGAGCCTGGTGGAACGATTCAAGAACGAAGTTCGGACTGCGCGGCGTGTTTCTCATCCCAATGTTTGCCGGGTTTACGACGTTGGCGATGTCGAAGGCCACACTTTCTTCACCATGGAATATGTGGATGGCGAGGATCTGGCATCGCTGCTGCGGCGAATCGGGCGGCTTCCTGAAGATAAGGCTCTCGACATTGCGCGCCAGCTTTGCGCCGGACTGGCTGCGGCTCATACCAAGGGAGTTCTCCATCGCGATCTTAAGCCGGCAAATATCATGCTGGATGGCCGAGGCCAGGTGGTGATCACCGACTTCGGGTTGGCTGGACTCGCCGACCAGATTCAGGGCGCAGAGGTGCGGAGCGGCACGCCGGCCTACATGGCGCCTGAACAATTGGAAGGAAAAGAAGTCAGCACGCGAAGTGACATTTTTTCATTGGGCCTGGTGTTATATGAAGTGTTCACCGGCAAGCGGGCGTTCTCTCCAAAACCGGCAGACGTCTCGTCCCATGGGAACGGCCATAAGAACGATAGAGAGATAAGCCGCCCCTCGAGTGTGGTCAAAGATCTCAATCCGGTGATTGAGCGCGTGATTCTTCGCTGCCTGGAGACGGAGCCCTCCGCCCGCCCGGCAACGGTTCTTAGCGTAGCAGCGGCTTTGCCGGGTGGTGATCCTCTAGCCGCGGCGCTGGCCGCAGGAGAAACGCCTTCGCCGCAGTTGGTTGCCGCGTCCGGTGAAACCGCAGGCCTGCGGCCACGGGCCGCCGTTGCTTGCCTGGCGGCGCTGCTGGCAGGTTTGGCGTTGGTCATGCTTCTAGGCATTCACTACAGTGGGCTCCAGAAGATGCACATCGATCTCACACCGGAAGTGCTCGCCCACAAGGCGCGGGAGATGATTGCAACGATGGGCTATACGGAACGGCCCGCCGACAGCGCCTCCGACCTCTACTTCGATACGGATTTGCAGGAGTACATCGAGAAGAATGACAAGCCTCGTCCGGATTGGAACGCGGTGCTGGCGGCTCGGCCTTCGCTGCTGGGATTTTGGTACCGCCAAAGCCCGGATGACATGCTCCCCGAGGGGTTTCGCGATCAGCTCTTGAGCCCCGGAATCATCACCCGGGACGACCCTGCAACCACGTTGTCTGGAATGATCAACGTCGAGCTTGACCCGCAAGGAAGGCTGACCCATCTGCTCGCGATCCCGCCGCAAAAAGAGAGCCCAGTCACGCAGGTCGCGGTCTTTGATTGGAGCATTCTCTTCAAAGCCGCAGATCTTGATATAAAGCAGTTTCAGGCAACGGAACCGTTGTGGAATTCACTGGCTACTGCCGACACCCGTATGGCCTGGACTGGGACCTGGCCCGGAACAATGCGCCCGCTGCACGTGGAAGCGGCCGCGTGGCGAGGCAAGCCTGTCTTCTTCTCGCTTACCGGTGACTGGACCAAACCCGACCGGATGAAGAATCCTGAACAATCGGCGGGCAAGCAAGCGCAACAGATTGTGGAATTCATTTTGTTCCTGGCGCTGCTCGTTGGCGCCGTTCACCTGGCGCGGCAAAATTTCCGCCGCGGGCGTGGCGATCGCGAAGGGGCTCTGCGCTTGGCCTGGGTAATGTTCGTGCTGGAAATTCTATTGTGGCTGTGCCGGGGACATCTGGTTCTGAGCCTCGATACCCTCGGTGAGTTCCTCATTGCGGTGAGCACGGCCCTCTTCGTCTCCGGGCTGACATGGTTGTTATATCTGGCGCTCGAGCCCTGGGTGCGACGGCGATGGCCGCAGACGATTATTTCCTGGAGCCGGCTGCTCTCCGGTCAGTTTCGGGATCCGCTGGTAGGCAGGGACATTCTTTTCGGCGTAATGCTGGGTGTCGTCTGGATTCTCATTTTTCAGATCCGCTACATCCCGATGATGCACATGGGCGCAGCCCCCACGCTCGCTCAATCCGAGTACCTGGCTGGCGGCCGCGAGGCGCTGGGCGCGTGGCTCATGCAGGTTCCCACCTCGATCTTTGCCACATTGCAATTCTTCTTCCTGCTGCTCGGCCTGAAAGTCCTGTTGCGCAAAGATTGGCTGGCTGCGATTGTGTTTATTGCCATCTTCGCGCTGCCGCGCGGTCTCAGTTCTTCTTACGTCCCGGTGGAATTGCCGGCGTGGATTCTGATCTACGCCATCGCCGTGCTGATCGTTTATCGCTTCGGATTAATCCCGCTGGCTTGTGCGATCTTCACCGTCAACATGCTGTCCAATGTTCCGTTCACGACGGATTTTTCCGCGTGGTACGCGAGCACCGCCATCCTGGCATTGCTCAGTATTCTCGTGCTGGCTGGCTGGGGTTTCTACCACTCTCTGGGTGGCGAGCCGTTGTGGCGGCCAGAGATCGAATAGCCGTGCAACTGCCGGAAATGTTTATGTAGGGACAGTCGCTGTCCCTCGATCAAGCTCGACTTCTTGTGCCTTCCCGCCCTTCGAGCGCTGTTATAATTAGAGATTGCACTCATGCCTACGAAGCGACTGATTCGATCCACTACAGTTTTATCCATACGCCGAAACGGCAGCGTAGTTTTGGCTGGCGATGGCCAGGTCACACTTGGCGAGTCGGTGATCAAGCACTCCGCCAAAAAGATTCGACGGCTTTACAACGATAAAATTCTCGCCGGTTTTGCCGGTTCCACCGCGGACGCTTTCACTCTTTTTAGCCGCTTTGAAGCGAAGCTGGAGCAGTACCACGGCAACTTGGGGCGTGGCGCGGTTGAACTGGCCAAAGATTGGCGGACGGATAAATTTCTGCGTCATTTGGAAGCCCTGCTGCTGGTCTGCGATAAGGAACAGACTTTTTTGTTGAGCGGACAAGGCGACGTGATCGAGCCCGACGGCGGCGTGGCAGCCATTGGCAGCGGCGGTCCCTACGCGCAGGCCGCGGCCGAAGCGCTGGCCCGCCACACCGAACTCCCCGCCCGAAAAATCGCAGAAGAAGCGATGAAGATTGCGGGCAAGATGTGCATCTATACAAACGATTCGGTAACGATTGAAGAATTGTGAAAGAGTCGTTGGTCGCTGGCCGTTAGTCGTTGATGTAAACGGCGAACGACTATCGGCCAATGGCCAACGACGAATTTATGGCTATCTATCTCCCTAGCAGCGCTGAAGAAGAACAACTTGCACTCGACGAACTCACTCCGCGCCAGATCGTGAGTGAACTCGACAAATATGTGATCGGCCAGAAGGACGCGAAACGCGCCGTGGCGATCGCTCTGCGCAACCGTACCCGGCGGCAGAAGCTCACGCCGGAGTTGGCCGAAGAGATCATTCCCAAGAACATCATCATGATCGGCCCCACGGGAGTGGGGAAAACAGAGATTGCGCGCCGCCTGGCAAAGCTGGCGAATTCTCCGTTCCTGAAAGTTGAGGCTTCCAAGTTCACCGAAGTCGGATATGTTGGCCGCGACGTGGAGTCGATGGTGCGCGATCTGGTGGAGATTGCCATCGACAACGTCCGCGAAGAGAAGCTGGAGGATGTTTCCGATAAGGCCGAACTCAACGCCGAGGAGCGGCTGCTGGATATTCTTCTGCCGCCTTCGCCTCCGCCCAAACCTGCCGAGACTACAACCGCGGGCGGCGTAGTGATAGACGGCAGCACGGCACTGGCGGAATCTTCTTCGCGTACGCGCGAGAAATTGCGCCAGCAACTGCGTGAAGGCAAACTCGACGAGCGGCAGGTTGAGATTGATGTCCGCGAGCGCAACTTCCCTACGTTCGAAATCATGAGCAATCAGGGCGTGGAGGAGATGGATATCAACATCAAGGACATGCTTCCCAACATCTTCGGCGCGCGTACCAAGAAGCGGAAGATGAAGGTGAACGAGGCCTTCGAATATCTGATCCAGGAAGAAGAACAGCGCCTGATCGATATGGATCAGGTCACGCGAGTGGCCATCGACCGCGTGGAGAATTCAGGAATTGTTTTCCTGGACGAGATCGATAAGATCGCTGGCCGCGAAGGCGGCCACGGACCCGATGTTTCGCGAGAAGGCGTGCAGCGCGACATTCTTCCCATTGTGGAAGGCACAACCGTGAACACGCGCTACGGCATGGTCCGTACCGATCACATTTTATTTATTGCCGCCGGGGCATTCCACGTTTCGAAGCCGAGCGATCTGATCCCGGAGCTCCAGGGGCGCTTCCCCATTCGTGTGGAGTTGCAGTCGCTTACCATGGATGATTTCGTGCGCATTCTCACGGAACCGAAATCGTCTCTGGTGAAGCAGTACACGGCGCTTTTAGAAACCGAAGGCGTGAAACTGGACTTCACTTCAGAGGCACTTCAGGAAGTCGCCCACTTTGCCTTCCGCGTCAATGAAAGCACGGAGAACATTGGTGCGCGCCGGTTGCACACCATTATGGAGCGCGTGCTGGATGAACTTAGCTTCGAGGCACCCGAAAAAAAGGGCGAAGCCGTAACCATTGACGCCGACTACGTGCGCAAAATGTTGACCGACATCGTGAAGGATCAGGATCTGTCACGGTATATTCTGTAGGTTGCTTCCTTCATCGTGCAACTGAAGATCGTGCAACTGAAAGCTGCGCTAAACTCCGCGATCAACCAACTTTCCGAAGCGAAGGTTCCCTCCCCGCGCATGAATGCGGAGATCCTTCTGATGTTCGCTCTCGACTGCGATCGGGCCTATCTTTACGCACATCCGGAACGCGAACTGACGGAAGACGAGAATCATCGCTATACCGAGGCGGTCTCGCAGCGTGCAAGCGGCATTCCGGCGCAATATATTACCGGTCACCAGGAATTCTGGGGCATGGATCTGATTGTCAGTCCCGCAGTGTTGATTCCGCGGCCTGAAACCGAGCACTTAGTCGAGACAGTGCTCGAAATTGTGGGTGCGAGAACTGCAGATGGTGCGGTCGATTCGGTAAAAAAGATCCGCATCGTCGATGTCGGTACCGGCTCGGGAAGCATTGCCTTGGCGCTTGCCACCGAGTTACCCTGGGCAGAAATTCACGCTACTGATATCTCCTTCGCCGCTCTCGAGATTGCTCGCGCGAATGCCGCTCGCCATCAACTCGAATCTAGAGTTCAATTCAGCGAGAACGATTTGCTTGCCGGCTTTGAAATCAATAGTTTCGATATCGTCGTCTCCAACCCACCCTACGTCGGAGAATCGGAAGAAGATCAAGTGCAGATGGAGGTTCGCAGGTTTGAGCCACGCAATGCCGTCTTCGCGGGACCTACAGGCACGGAGGTCATTGTGGAGCTTATCTCGCAAGCGAGGACCGTGGTCAACCCGGGAGGATGGCTGGTCATGGAAATCAGCGGCACGATTGCGAAGAGAGTCGAAGAACTGCTGACCGATTGGGAGCAGATAAGAGTGATTAACGACCTTCAGGGAATTGCCAGAGTTGTGGCGGCGCGAAAGGCTTTTTAGACGCCCGCGACTGGCGACGCAGAAATGTCTAGCGCGGCACTGTCGCGGACTGGGTCTCCGGAGGCTGGATTCCAGCTGGTTGGATCTCTTCCACATCCACAATACTGGTTGGATATTTTCCCGTATAGCAAGCCGAACAGTAGGAAACTTTCTCGCCTTCGCCGCAGGCTTTCTTGACTCCTTCGAGTGAAAGGTAGGCCAGGGAGTCGGCGCCGATATACTGGCAGATTTCTTCGAGAGACCGATTGGCGGCAATCAATTGATTCTTGGAGGGCGTGTCCACGCCGTAGTAACACGGTGAAATCGTAGGCGGACAGGAAATTCGCATATGAACTTCCTTAGCGCCGGCGTTGCGAATCATGCGAACAATTTTGCGGCTGGTTGTGCCGCGCACGATCGAATCGTCGATCAGGACCACTCGCTTCCCTTCCAGCAGAGACTGCACCGGATTTAGTTTTAGTCTGACTCCGAAATCGCGCACGCTCTGGCTGGGTTCGATAAACGTGCGTCCCACATAGTGATTACGGATCAAGCCGAAGCGGAACGGAATGCCGCTTTCGGCGGCGTATCCCACGGCAGCCGTGACGCCCGAATCCGGCACCGGAACCACCACATCGGCATCGACCAGAGCCTCGCGCGCCAATTGCCTTCCCATTTCTTCACGGCTAGTCTGCACCGGACGACCAAACACTCTGCTGTCGGGACGCGAAAAATAAACGTGTTCAAAGATGCAACTCGATTGCGGAGTTGCCGCGGAATAGAAGCTTGAGGTAATGCCCTCCGGTCCCACTACGATAAGTTCGCCCGGTTTCACATCGCGCTCGTAAGTTGCGCCAATCAGATCGAAGGCACAGGTCTCGGAGGCGAAGACAATGGTATCGCGCTTCTGACCTTCGAGCGCAGGAATGCGGCCCATGGCGAGGGGCCGGAAACCGCGCGGGTCGCGGGCTGCGATGATTCGGTCGGGGCTCATCACCACCAGCGAGAATGCACCCTCCACGCGACGCAGCGCGTCGGCGATCGCTTCAAGAAGAGTTTGCTCGTGCGAGAGCGCGATGAGGTGGACGATCACTTCGGTATCGCTGTTGGTTTGGAAAATAGAACCCTGGCGCTCCAGTCGACCGCGAACGTCTATAGCATTGGTGAGATTTCCATTGTGCGCCACGGCAATCGATCCCTTATTCGATTGCACAAGAATCGGCTGCGCGTTCAGCAGAGCGGAATCACCCGCAGTGGAATAGCGCGTGTGGCCGATGGCCTGCGTGCCGCGGATTTGCGCGAGCACTTCTTCGGTAAAAATGTCCGCGACCAATCCCATGGCCTTGTGCACCCGCGAAGTCAGTCCGTCGGAGGTAACGATCCCGGCTGATTCCTGTCCACGGTGCTGCAGGGCGTGAAGTCCAAGGTACGCCAGCTTTTCCGCTTCGGGATGGGCGAAGATGGCAACCACTCCACACTCGTCGTGAAATTTGTCGTAGGACATTTAGCTCCCGGCTTTAGCTCTTAGCTTGCAGCACTTACTCTGCCACCACTGCCTGCGGATCCGCCCGCAGCGCCGCTTCCAGCGCGCCCTCATAAGCCGCGCGAAGCTCCGAAACTTTTGCGCTTACAGCGGCCTTGCCATTGAGATTGATTTCCAGAAGCCCTGGAATGGTTTCACCAAGGACATCCGCCAGGATGCCGTTATCCTGCGCCACCTGTTTGATTCGCGAAACATCGGCTGGGTCGCAGGAGAGCAGGATGCGGCTTGCGTCTTCTCCAAACAGCACGAACTCTGCCGGGAGCTCATTGGACGAAAGATTCACTCGCGCCCCAATACTCTTCGCAAATGTTTTTTCGGCCAGAGCTACGGCCAAACCGCCATCGGAGCAGTCGTGCACGGAATCCACCAGCCCTTGCGAAATTATCTCAATTACAGTTTTTTGCAGCGCGGCTTCATTTTCCAGGTCAAGTTCCGGAGGATAGCCCCAAACTGCGCCAAGAATTTCCTTGGCATATTCCGATGATCCAAATTCACTTTCTACGTCAGTCAGATCGGCTACTTCACCGGAGTGCAAGAGAACAATCGCGCGTCCCGCCGCAGCAAATGGCATCTTGGCGGCTTTGTGTACATCGTCCAAAATTCCCACCACTCCAAGCACTGGGGTCGGATAAATTCCTTCGCCAAGAGTCTCGTTGTAAAAGCTGACATTCCCCCCTGTGATGGGAATGTCTAACTCCTCACAAGCTTTGGTAATACCATCAATGGTTTGGGAAAACTGCCACATGATATGCGGCTTTTCGGGATTGCCGAAGTTGAGGCAATTGGTGGCGCCAACCGGGTTTGCGCCCGAGGACGCTACCTTGCGCGCGGCCTCAGCCACGGCATGCATCGCACCGAGACGAGGATCGAGATAACACCAGCGCGAGTTGCCGTCCAGCGCCATCGCCAGGCCGAGTTGCGAACCTTTAATGCGAATGACACCTGCATCGCCCGCGCCGGGCGACTCGACAGTATTGGTCTGCACCATGTGATCGTACTGCTGCCAAACCCAGCGCTTACCGCAAATGTTAGGGCTGGCCAGCAACTGCTCCAGATGCNCAGTGAATTCGGACGTGGCACTTAGCTGGATATGCTCCGGCATCTCGCGCGGCACGGGCGGTTCCCAGCGCTCTAACGGACGTTTATAAACCGGTGCGTCATCGGTGAGCGCCTGGTTTGGAATATCAGCCACTAACTCGCCATGATGCAGCACGCGCAACCTGTTGCCGGGAGTAACTCGGCCCACTTCCACGGCATCGAGTCCCCATTTTTCGAATACGCGGAAAACTTCCTGCTCGCGGCCTTTTTGCGCCACCAGCAGCATGCGCTCCTGCGATTCGCTTAGCATGATTTCATAGGCGCTCATGCCGGTTTCGCGTTGCGGAACCTGATCGAGTTCAATCTCAATGCCAACCCCGCCGCGTCCGCCCATTTCGCAAGTGGAACAGGTGAGCCCGGCGGCTCCCATGTCTTGAATTCCGACGATGGCTCCGGTCTTCATGGCTTCCAGACAGGCCTCAAGCAGCAACTTCTCCAAGAACGGATCCCCGACTTGAACGTTGGGACGCTTGGCTTCAGAGGCCTCGCTGAACTCCTCGCTCGCCATAGTCGCGCCGTGGATGCCATCGCGGCCCGTTTTCGAGCCAACATAGATCACCGGATTGCCTTCCCCTGCGGCCCGCGCGTAGAAAATTTCATTTTTGCGAACCAGCCCCATGGCGAAGGCATTCACCAATGGATTGCCGGAGTAGCAGGATTCGAATTTAGTTTCGCCGCCAAGGTTCGGCACGCCGAAACAGTTGCCGTAGGAAGCTACGCCACTGACCACGCCTTCAAGAATGGAATGATTGCGGTGAATATCTTTCTGACTGCCGTCCTTGTCGGCACTGATTGGCCCAAAGCGTAAGGAATCCATGACTGCAACCGGCCTTGCGCCCATGGTGAAAATATCCCGCAGAATTCCGCCCACGCCGGTGGTTGCGCCCTGGAAAGGCTCGATGAAGGAGGGATGATTGTGGGATTCGATCTTAAACGCGCAAGCCCAGCCGGCACCAATATCGATGATCCCGGCATTTTCGCCCGGGCCTTGCAGCACGCGCTTGCTGCGGGTTGGCAAACGTTTCAAATGAACGCGCGAAGATTTGTAAGAACAATGCTCGCTCCACATCACGCTGAAGATGCCAAGCTCGGTGAGAGTGGGCTCGCGGTCGCCCAGGAGCTGTCTGATCTTTTCGTATTCGTCGGGAGTAAGCCCGTGCTGCCGGAGTACCTCCGGTGAAATGGCCTGAGTGGCGGTGGTCATGGGGAAGTTCTATTGTCGCATTTCGCGACAGTGCTGGGTAGCCCAATTATCGAGCCCGTTTCGGCGGATGTGCTACCCCGAGGTGATCCGTCTGACATTTGTCAACTACGAAAGCTTTTCCGGTAATATCCTCGCAGATGAAGATGAAATCGATGGTGATTGGAACCGCTGGGCACATCGATCACGGCAAAACCGCGCTCGTGAAGGCGCTGACTGGGATCGACGCGGATCGCTTGAAGGAGGAGAAGCGTCGCGGCATCACGATCGACATCGGTTTTGCCAATATGGACCTGCCTATGCCCAACGACGAGAGGCTGCGGGTGGGTTTCGTCGACGTTCCCGGTCACGAGCGTTTTGTGCGAAATATGCTGGCCGGAGTGGGCGGGATTGACCTGGCTCTGCTGGTAATTGCGGCAGACGAGGGAATCAAACCGCAAACCCGCGAGCATTTCGATATCTTGCAACTGCTTGGGGTGCAGCTTGGCATCACCGTCCTGACCAAATCCGACTCGGTGGACGCGGAAACGCTGGCCGTCGTGCGCCTCGAAGTGGAAGAGTTTCTGCGCGGGACATTTCTGGAAACCGCGAAATCTCCGATCATTGCGGTCAGTTCCTTAACCGGCGACGGGCTGGAGCGACTTAAAACCGCGATTGTTGCTGTAGCAGCCAACGCCAGAGCCAGAGATTCTTCGGCCATAGCGCGCCTGCCTATCGATCGAGTCTTCAGCATGAAGGGATTCGGGACGGTGGTGACTGGGACCATGGTCTCGGGCACAATTCGGCACGAGGATGAATTGGAAGTTTTTCCGACCGGACGGCGCGTGCGAGTACGTGGACTGCAAGTGCACGGACAGGCGGCGGAAAGCACAGTCGCAGGGCAACGGAGCGCACTGAATCTGGCCGGCGCCAGCACAGACGATTTGCGGCGCGGCATGACGCTGGTTGCGCCAGGTCTGCTCACAACCACCCGCCGCGCAGACGTTCGGTTGCGGCTGCTTTCTTCCTGCGCTCGCCCGTTGAAAGATCGAGCCCGCGTGCACTTTCATTCCAACACAATGGAAACGGTGGTTGAGGTACTGCTGCATGGGGTGAACCAGATTGGAGCAAAGCAAATTGCTCCAGGCGAAGAAGCGCTGGCCCGGATAAAACTTCCTGAAGCTGCACTGATTCTTCCGGGGGATCGATTTATTCTGCGGCAGTTTTCNCCGGTTGTTACGATCGGAGGCGGAGTTGTGCTGGATGCTGCCCCAATTCNGCGAATGCCGCGGTTGCAAGAGTTTCTAAGCGGCCTGAACAGTGCTGAAATCACTCTGAGTGCACGAATCGCTCGGCGCGGCAATCGCGGCATGTCAATTGCCGGACTAATCGCGGAAACGGGGTGGACGAGAAGCTCCATCGAAAAACATCTGGCGAACTTGGTGCATAAGCAGGAGGTNGTAGGACTGGGAGATGTGTTCCTGTATTTTCCTGCGTTCGAAGCGCTGAAGTCGCTCATTGCGAGCATGGTGAACGACTTTCAGAATGCGAATCCGCTGGTCAGCGGGATGAACAAAGAAGAGTTGCGCTCCCAGGTTGACGTATCCCCGGGAGTATTCGAGAGCGTAGCGAAGATGTTGATCGGTGAGAGGAAGATTGAAATTGCCGGGGAGTTGGTACGCCTACCAGGACGCGGCGCGGTGCTGAAGGATGAAGAAGCGGAGTCGAGGACGAAAATCGAAGAAGCATTTGCCCTAACCGGATTGAAGGTCCCAGCCTTAACTGATGTGCTGAGCGGTTTGAAGATCGACAAGACGCGGGCGCAGAAAATCGTGACCATCCTGTTACGAGATAAAGTGCTGATTAAAGTTTCTGACGAGTTGGTATTTCATCGCAGCGCACTCGACCACTTACGCCAGCAAATACGCGCTCACAAACTCAAATCGGCAACAATCGATGTCACGCAATTTAAAGAGCTGACTGACGTGAGCAGGAAATATGCCATTCCATTGCTGGAATATCTGGATCGCGAACGAATCACGAAAAGAGTAGGGAACGTGAGAGAGATTCTTTAAAGCTCGCTGCCCGATCACTCGTGGGAAGACTACTTTTCAGAGCAGATTCTACGCCTTCGCTGCTTTTCTAGTTTCTTTTTCCTTCTCCAGCGCGGCATAGATGGCAGGGTCGGTGCAAACTTCGTAATAGCAGCGGTCGGTCCAGCCCTGGGTGGAGAAATCTTCCACCTTGAGAAGTGGGATGCGGCTCTCGCGGACGACAATCTTGCGAAAGATTTCACGATCCACGGGGACGGTACCGCTCAACAGCCGGCGATCTCCTTTATCGCGAACGGGCAGATTCGGCACCTTTCCGACGATCGATTCTGGGATGGGAATCAGGGAAATTTCCTGCTCGAGTTTGCGAAAGGCGGATTGATTCATGCGAATGCCGCCAAGGTTAAAGCTGATGACAGTGTCTTCCGGGTTGATATTGGGATCGGCAGCGTTCGTTGCGGCAAGAGTTGCGTCGCGGCCGCATGCATCGGCTTCCTTAGGCTGGAAGACGTAAACGTGAAACGGTCCTGCCTGGGATTCCATCACTTTGCGAGCGCGCTTGTTGCAGGAAGACAGGCGATCGCTCTCATTCAGGGCTTCGGAGATCATGATCTGATGCTCGCCATCCATAAGGTAGAGAGGCGCGGATTCCTGCAAAGTGATGCCGATGCCCAGCTCAAGTTCGGGCATGCCGGAGCGCCGCATCAATTCGTTGTAGCCGCGCACGATTTCGATGATTTCGCGGGCCAGCACACACATGCGGCTCACCGCGAGTTCCGGTTCGCCGGCACGCTCAAGAATGGCGAGGATGATGGCGTCGCCCTCAAGAAAAACCTTTTGCGCGCCATACTTGCCGATAATTTTATTTACCGGGTCATAAAAATTAAGGCTGAAATAAGATGCGGGATTGAGCCCTTTCTCCATCAGCGTGCGAGTGAGGCGCGTGGAATCGCGAACATCGGCCTTCATCACCACATGGCGCAGGACGCGCTCCTCTTCCGGTTGCTGGGGTTGCTCGTCGGGCAGAAGGAATTCGTAGAGTGTGCCATTCATGCGCGAAAGTTCGCGAAGCTTGTCGGTGGCGATCAAGCTGACGGAATCGAGTGCGCCATTCAGGGTCTCGAGCCGGCGAAGGTCGCGATGATATTGGGAGAAATCGTGCAAGAAACGCGCGGCGACTTTAGCGCGCTCCGCCCCGCGGCAACCAGCCACTTTCCCTACCGCGGCATAAAGGCTGGCAGGCGAGAGTTTGCCGTGTTCTTGAATCATGCGCTCCACGCGGTCGCATTCGGGACGCGAGATGAGCGCATTCTTCAATTGCTGGGGATTTATGCGCGGGGCGTACTCGCCGAGCAATGGGACAGCATAGTAAGAAGCGATGACGCACTCCATCACCTGTTCGTCTTCGAGCAGGCGCACCCAACGGCCAAGGCGATCTTGCTGGGCCAGCCCTTCGGCGTTTGATTCGTCGGGAGTGCCGGTGCCGACCAGGGCGCGGGCATTCTCCGGAGCGCACATCCAAGAATCGATCGTATCGGTGTGGGTCTCCTCTCCATACAGCGAGCGAATAAAACTCCACACCAGATCCTGCAGGCGCGGATAGCGGTCTGGATCGCGATCCCAGTTGCCGAGCATGACGTAATATTCGGCGCATAGGTAATCGTCGCGGCCATCCTCGGTAAAAGCCAGACGATTCACGAATAACCCATAACTGGAGAGAGCATTGGCGGTCGGCACATCGGCGGATTTCGAGACCTCCGCTTTGGCTTCTCCAAGACTCCCCTCTCCAAAAAACGACCGGCGAGTGCGGGCCAGGGTTTCTTTCTCAGTGGCTCGCAAGGTCTCGAATAAGTCTTGCCCGGTTTTCCGCAGAATAATTTTCTTGCGCACCTGGAAGTTAGCGACGCGCTCGCGGTATTCAACCGCTTTGCCGCTGCGCATGCTTTCATAACCCTTCAGCAGGACACGACAGCGCTCCAGCACTTGAGCAAACTGCGAATTCATTTCAGTGCGCAGCAGTTTGGTCACAGCCAGGCGCGCCAAAAGGTCAAGCGAGATGTTTTCTTCTTTCTTGGCGCGATTCAAAGCCGCGAGATGAAGTTCGGTGAGCAGCGGCTTCCAATCAGACGCTTCGGAGCCAGAGCCCGCCGCTGCACCATTCTTCCCCGCCGCAGCTTTTCTCATCCAGGCAGGAGCCTGCTCTTTCGGCGGAGCCTCGGCGGAAAGCAAGCCCTCTAATTCACCGTGGCGCACGATCAAACGCATGATTTGAGCACGTGCGGCATCCACGAAATGCGGGCTTAAGGCGACATCGTGCCGAAGATTATCTACGCCAAGGCTCAATCCTTCGAGCGTCATCGACGGAGCTGTAGCGGCAAGATTCGGCGGAGCTAATTGTTCCGGCTCCTTGCCAAGGCGAAACATGGGGAAGCGTGGCATTTATGGGATGGCCTGTGGTCTCGATCATTCCATGGAACTCGCTGATTCCACGGATAGATTTGAGGCTAGCATGCGGCGTGTGCGGGCTAAAGTTACGGTGGTTATATGACCAGGGTGGAGAACTCCGTCGCAACCCCGAAAAGCCGTGTTTGTGGAGATCTACTGATCTTTCGTCCGGGCGGATTCGAATTCGTCGCCCTTCTGCCAACCCACTAAGCGTGAAATACTTGCGGCCTCCCAACCCAGCGCGAACCCAAAGCGAGCCATGGCGGCATCGCCGACGAAATCCATCTCCGGATGATATTCGTCACTGGGCTGGTGATAATGCTTCTCGATATATTCTTCTTCCTGCGCCATTCCCCATGCCTCATCGTGACCTTTGAACTTCATACCTTCATTGATGGAGAAGGATGGAATGCCCACTCGTGCCAGGCTGAAATGATCGGAGCGGTAGAATTGCCCGGCTTCCGGACGAGCGTCCGGCCGGATGGTAAGACGGAATTCTTTCGCGGTTGTCTGCACCCAGGGAAAGAACGTTGTTCGCTCGGCGCCGCTCACCTCAACCTCCTCNGGCGCTCCGAGCGGTTTCACATCGTCATAATTCAAGTCGAGAGCAATCTTCCCCGCTGGCACAGGGGGATGTTTGCCGAGATATTCNGAACCCAGCAATCCCTGCTCCTCCGCNGTGACCGATGCAAAAATGATGGAGCGTCCGGGACGATCCTTGGCAACGCTGAAGGCTCGTGCCAACTCCAGCAGAATGCCACAGCCGGTAGCATTGTCGGCCGCGCCGTTATAGATGTTGTCACCCGCCATCTCAGGGCGAATGCCAAGATGATCGTAGTGCGCTGTATAAATCACAGCCTGATCTTTTAGATTTCGGTCGGATCCTGGCAATATCGCAAGTACATTGCTGGACTCGAAATTCCGCACCGTGCTTACCATGTGGGCGCTCAATTTCGTGCCCAGATCCACCGGATGGAACTCGCGCACGCGGGCGTCCGCGATCATCTTTTCGAGGTCCATGCCGGAGAAGCCGACAAGTTTCTTGGCGACGTCAAATTGCACCCAGCTTGCGACCTTCAGCGCCGGGCCTTCTGCTTTCAGAAACGACTTCTCGCCTGAATTTGAATTTCGCACTACTTCCCAGGGATAACTCGCCAGGTCCTGCCGATGAATAAGAATCACGCCGACAGCGCCTTTGCGCGCGGCCTCTTCATACTTGTAAGTCCAGCGCCCGTAGTAGGTAAGAGCTTTGCCTTTAAAAAAATCGGGATCGTCGGACGGGGGTTCATTCACCAGCATCAGCAGCACTTTGCCACGTACGTCAACGCCTTTGTAGTCATCCCAGTTATATTCGGGAGCTTCAATGCCGTATCCAACGAAAACAATGTCAGCATTTACGTCCGACTGCGTTTGCTGAGTCTGATCGTAGGCAACGTAATCGTCGAGCGGCTTCAGATTGATGGCCGAACCTTGCTTAGGAACTAATGAGAACCGCGTTTCCGGTAGAGTTGTGATACCCACCAGCGGCACTTTCTGCAAGTAGGAACCATTGTCACCCGCCGGCTTCAATCCATATTCGGCGAACTGCGTGGCAATGTATTCGGCGGCAATCTCGCTGCCGCGCTGGCCGGTACCTCGCCCTTCCAGCAAATCGTGCGAGAGAAAGCGAACGTGCCAGCGAATGTGTTCGGGATTAATGGTTTGCATGGCGGCAAATGCCGCTGAAGGCAACTGCACCGACACTGGCTCATGGGACGGAGCCGCGGCGGGAGCTCCGCTTGCCGCCCGCAGCAACGGGACGAAAGCGGCAAACAGGCTCAGAAGAACAGTTCTCCTCAAGTTTACTTGCATAGGTCTTAAGCTTCTCCCCATAAAAAGGCGCGGGGCATCCATTCAGGATGTCGCGGCTGATAGCAATGCTCGTGAAGACTGGTTGTAAAGACTGAAAGAATTGTAACGGACCGGAGGAGCTTCCTCGTACGAAGAACGGCCTGACTTCCCGCACCGGAGGCCAATCGCTCTCTGAGAGTTCAGCGAGTTCAGACAATGACCAGTGGGACTTGCACAACTTTCCTTCTCGTCTTCTACTGCCCTTTCGTATGTTGTCTCCCGCAGACCGCGGGATCAGTTCTTTGAGCCTCAGCCCGCACGAAAGTCGCGCACGTCCTCACCCGGCTTGAAAACAATGGCAGGAGCGGTCTTTGCGAACTCTGCCATTTTGCGATTGATGTCAGAAAAATCGGCTTTCACCCAGCCCACGCTTGATAATTCGATTTCACCATCCTGTCCGACCCAGAAGATGGTCGGGACATTGGTCAATCCATAAGCATTCGATACCGGGTAGGTTTTTGTATCGTCCAGCAGTACGGGAAAGGTAATGCCAAATTCCTTGGTGAAATTAGCCGTGTCCCTGGGATCGTTCTGCGAAACGCCGACAATTCGCACGCCCGATTGCCCATGCGCTTGATTCAGCCGTTCAAGGAAGGGAAACGCATATTGGCAGGTCGGGCAGGATACTTTGAAAAACGCGAGAACGACCGGCCCCTTGGCCAGTTCATCACGCAACACAAAGCGCTTGCCATCCATTGCTTTCAGTTCAAAATCGGGCGCCTGCGCGCCCGCAGTCAATGCCGCCATTGATCGTCCTCCGTCTTTTCCGCGCAACAAGTTCCAAAGCCGACTCAATCGAACTCCTGATCTGATGGTCTTAATTCTAGATGATTCGGACACGGGAAGCAGGCGAAAACGCAGGCTGCACGCCAAGAGTCATAGAATGACCGCCTTGCGAAGAATCTTTCTCGCCAGCCCTGTCAGAGCCAGCTTATGAAGTTTTCCCACCGAGATCCACTTGCCGGGCGCTTCGGCCGGTGTGGCAGCCCGCACTACGCGTACCGTATAGTCGGTAATCGTGATGGAGTGCCGCAGGCTGAACGCTGGAATCTCTGCGCCGCATGAACTCGGAAGTTCTGGCAGTTCCCACATGCCGGCCATTAGCGGGGCATCCAGTGCTCGCTGCACAAGAAAAACCTCGTCATCGCCATTCCGGCAATGCAGCGCGTAATGAATCTCGCGTTTCTCTTGCGCCGGGGCTTTCACCGTCCCTGCCAACTCCCCGCGCGTGGCGCACATCTCCACCACGGGACACGTAAGACATTGCGGAGCACGAGGCGTGCATATCACCGCACCAAGTTCCATCACAGCCTGATTGAAATCTCCCGGACAATTCGTATCCAGCAACTCATTTGCTGCCACCCACAATCCCTCTCCAGCTAGCCGCTTTCCCAAAACCCGCTGCAAAACGCGCTCCACGTTGCCATCGACCACAGCCACAGGCTCTTCATACGCGATGCTGGCAATCGCGGCCGCAGTGTAGCGGCCAATCCCGGGCAACCCACGCAAGCCCGCTTCACTCTGCGGAAGGTTTCCGCCATGTGCGCGCACAATTATTTTGGCGGCGGCATGCATCATGCGAGCACGCCGGTAGTATCCTAGCCCGCTCCATGCCGCCAGCACGCTCGCCTCGCGCGCCGCGGCCAGTTTCTCGACCGTCGGAAACCTCCGCAGAAATTCGCGATAGTGTTCAATCACCGCGGCTACGCGCGTCTGCTGCAACATGATTTCCGAAAGCCACACGCGATAAGGATCGCGATTCGCACGCCAGGGCAGGTCGCGGCGATGCAAACCATACCAGGCGAGGAGTTTTTTGCGAAAGCGCGAACGTTGGATAGAGGGCTGGGCGTTCGGAAGAAAAGCTTCGATGGAGTGCGGCGTCTTCACGCTCTTCAGACTACGCGAGACCGGCCGAGACAAAGGAATTTCTTACCCGTACGATCTTGGGCATCATTCTTACTTACTATATCAAGGATGGAATCCTTACTCAGTCTTGTGCGCGAAGACACGAATACCAAGTGCCGAGTTAAGAAGGCTTTTGAACTTGGTACTTGGCGTTCGCCCCAGGTCTCAATCCGGGCCATTGACCCCGCTCTCCGAAGCAGAAATAATACCCACGTCAGTGAACCGCATCGACGAGCACCATATCGAGGAGCCTCATGAACGATTTCAACCGCACGGTGGAAGACGCATCGGCGCGCGTTAGTAAGACCGTCGCCGAAGCCGCCGAAAAAATCGAGAAAGAGATTCCTGAGTTCATCAAATATCTGAACGACGAAGTCGTTCCCACCGTTCGCCAACATTCCACTAAAGCTCTACGAACGGCCAGCCAGAAGCTCACCGAACTGGCCGATTACATGGAACAGCAAAAAGCGTCGCGCAAGTGAATTTCCGCTTGCAAGCTCCGGCCGGCGGCATTGCGATACTGGTCGTGGCGATCGCCATATCCCTGCTCACTGGCTGCGGTCACTCCAAACCAGCGCAGGTAAGTGTGCCCCCGCCGCCCGCCCCTGAAACTTCATCGGAACCGGCACCAACCAAGAAAACGGTCGCCGATATGGCGGAGCCTGCAATCCCTCCCGATGCCAAACCTATTTCGACCGAGATTGGCAGGGCCAGTTGGTATGGTCCGCCTTACCACAACCGCACCGGGTCGAACGGTGAAATTTACAACATGCACGCCATGACGGCGGCGCATCGGACGCTGCCGCTGGGATCGATTGTGCGAGTGACCAATCTGAAGACGGGCCATAGCGCATTAGTGCGCATTACAGACCGCGGTCCGTTCATTCAGGGGCGCATTCTTGATTTGTCGTTGGCTGCGGCACGGAAAGTCGATGTTTATTTGCCGGGGACGGCGGAAGTGAAAGTGGAAGTCATGCAGACTCCAGTGCCGATTGAGACTGGAGGAAGATGGGCCGTACAGATTGGCGCCTTTGCTCACGAGCGCGAGGCCAGCAAATTTGCGGAGCATCTCACGGAAAAATATCGCACCGCCAAGGTGCAGCATTTTGGAAGTCCAGTGGGGGATTGGTGGGTGCGGGTGCGCGTACTGGATGATGACCGAGGCGTCGCGCGCAAACTCGCGGCCGAAACGCGAACCTCCGAGGGCGCAGTTTTTCTGGTAAGGCTCGATTAGAAGCTGCCTCTGGGATGTTTTACGCAGACAACAGCCCTTGGCTGTCCGGAGCAAAGTCTGTCGAGCGAAGCTCGACTCTTTAGCGCTTCTATCGCCTTACCTGACAAGCCTGCCGCTGAAGTGCTATGTTTTTGCCGGAGCGCAACGATGCCCAACGATCCTAAGAGCGATTGTCTGTTCTGCCGCATTATTGGCGGCGAGATTCCCGCCAAGAAGGTTTATGAGAACGATCATGTGTTCGCCTTTGAAGACATCCATCCGCAGGCTCCGACCCACGTGCTAATCATTCCAAAAAGACATTTTGCAGGATTGAAAGAAGCACAAGAGGAAGACGCAGAAACCATTGGTCGATGTCACTTAGCCGCCGCGGAGATTGCACGCCAGCGAAAGATCGAGCAAGGTTACCGAACGGTGCTTAACGTGGGCCCGGGAGCTGGGCAATCGGTGTTTCACCTGCACGTCCACCTGCTCGGCGGGCGTTCGCTGGCGTGGCCACCGGGGTAGGGGCGATTCTCAGTTAGCCGCTACTGGACAGTCGGATTTTCGTCTTCCGGAGCGCCATGGCGGCGGAGCAATTGGGGCAGGTTCTGCGAGAACGCGGAACGCGGCAGGACCATATCGCAGCCTACTTCATGTGCCTTCTGCTTCAGGTCCCCCTGAACGTGCGAGAGAAATCCGATGATCGAAGTTCCCTTCTTCAGTTTGGACTTTAGCTTGGGAATCAGCGTTAGCGGCTTGGCATTGGCGTTGTTCAGGTCGAAGATGATCAGCGACGGTTTTTCCTCGCCGTTGTGTTCCATGCGCTGCGCCAAGTCTTTATCGTTTTTCGCAAATTCGACTTTGACGTTCAGCTTGCGCGCGGTTTCCTGAATCTTGGCGGCGAAGAAGAGATCGTCGACAAAGGCGAAGATACGCGAGTTGGAATCTTCGCGGAGCGCGGGCAGCGGTTCAGGATCGACCGGCGCGAAAGGCGCGGCAAAACCCGGCCTCGATCCACGGCGAGAGCTCTGTCCATTATTGCCGTTGCCAGCCAGAGCGGCGCGGTAGCTGTGATCCATAGGAGCGGTGTAAATGCCATCCTGATTGTGGCGCGACTGGCTGGGGCCGGCAGGGCGTGGCCCGCGACCATTGTTGGGACGGCGTCCGCGACGCCTTCGACTTCTGCCTCCACCACCACCGGAGGGTCTTCCTGGTCCTGCGTTCATAGTCCTCTCATACCTGCCATTGCCGGATTTGTGATGCCGGTGCAGGGTAGTAAATCTGGATGTTCAGTTTCCCCAATTTCAGGTTTGGCCAAATCAGCTTGGCAAATTTAGTTCGATAAATTCGGCTTTGCCACTTGGTTGCACACTGCGTAGCCTAAGTTGGCGCATTCACTGCTGTACACCGGAGGTAGTGCCTGTTTCAGGGAATACACCTGGCTCGTCTGCGCGACGCAACAAGCCTAAACTCTCCAAGCGGGACTTCCAGCTGGCACAAAACACTCGTCGGCAACTGTTACCTGATAAAACAAATTCGAATTGGCTAAAAATATAAATTGCGTATCGGTTATCCGTTGTCGGATCCGTCGCGTCACCGGGAACCGCCTGGGACGCGGAAGGCCTACGCGGGAACGAGGCCACTGAGAACAACTTAATGGTACTCGTGAACCTTCTGCCGTGCAAGTGGCAAAGTCGAGGGTTTTGCACAAGCGTAACTTTCTGAAATTCAGCTTCCAGTTTCTGGCTGCGGCTTCAAAACTACTTCCAAAAGGGTTTACTTGTGCTGACCGTTCCCGAAGCGCATAAGACCAATCCGGGCGCCTGAAGCCGATACTCACGCTCCGCTGGAGAGGTCGCGGGCCCACTGCTGCGCCTGCCAATGGAAAGCCGCTACTGCATCAGAATCAATGGGAATACTATCGCAAATACCGCGTGAGGCTTCCCACTCGCCGCTTTCGTGCGCCAGCATCAGTTGGTAGACAGGCCGGAGCAGACTGGGTTCGCCGCGCAGCACAGCTTTGGTCTCTGTATCCAGAGGAATTTTATCCAGGATTTCCGGCATAGGCATTTCCAAAATAACATCCATCATGGAGAGCAGGCCGAGCAGGAATAAATCGGAGTCGCCATGGCGCACCAGCGGCGAGAGCAGTTCGCCAAACTGGGCGCGCACCAGAGCGCACAGCACCAGATCGCTACTTTTATCCTGGGCGGCCCCAACGGTTGCGATCAGCCGCACCCAGCGGCGAACTTCGCGTTCGCCAAGAATCGCCAGCGCGTGACGCACGGAATGGATTTCGCTTTTGAACCCGAACCTAGCCGAATTCATATACCGCAACAACCGGTAGCAGATGGCAGCTTCGGTCTTGATCAGCTTTTCGAGCTCCGGAATATCAAGATCGGCCCGGGAAACCGCCTGTAGCATTCGCACATAGTTTAGGGAGTTGAGTGGGACATCGTGCGTCGTCATCATTTCCGGACGGCGCAGGAAATACCCCTGGAAATAGACAAAACCTTGCTCTTTGGCGGAAACGAAGTCGGCGTGATTCTCCACTTTTTCCGCCAGCATGCGACACCGCCACGGTCCGTGCTTTTTTATTAGTGCGGCACGTTGCTCGATCGTGGTGAGCTTCAGGTCGACTTTGAGAATGTCTGCCATTTCCGCCAGCGGCTCGCGCGGATCGCCGCTGACAAAGTCGTCGAGAGCGATCATGTAGCCGGCTTCTTTCAAATGCTGGCAGGCATTCAGCACTTCGGGGTCAACAGGCACGCTTTCCAGAATTTCAATCACGGTGGAATGCGACGGCATTAACGTGAGCAACCCACCGATCAGCGTGTCGCGCGTGCAGTTAAGGAAGGCGCGGCGGCCATCGCAGAGAACGTCCAGACCCACTAATAGAGAGTTATCCACCGTGGAACGCGAGGCCGTGTTGGCATCCACTTCATGAAAAACATTCTCCATGTCGTCACGGAAAAGCAGTTCGTAGCCAAATACTTTTTGGTCGCGGTCAAAAATGGGCTGGCGCGCCACATAACGCAGCTTAATACCCTTTGGGGCTTCACAGGCATGTGCGGGCGCAGAGGATTTCGACACACTTCAGACATCGGCAGAATCGGAGAACACTCCAGCGCTGGAAAGCATATGTAAGGACAGCCGCCTCCGGCTAGCTTGCCCAGAGCGAAGCCGAAGGGTCGGGCGAAGCTCGGCCGCTGCTCTCATAACACAAAAACGCCTCGCTTAACATCAAAGCGAGGCGTTCTGCTCGTTTGGAACTCCGGTTATTGCGTTACCGTCAAATTTACGGTGAAGCTACTCGTAAGGGGTTTTGCGCCGCCGGTGGTCGCATTCACCACAATCGCGTAGGTTCCGGCAGGCGTTCCGGGATTGTTTTGGCTGCTGTTGCTGCCTCCACCACCGCCGCACGAACCCAGCCACATCGTGGAGAAGCCAAGTACTACGATCAGGCCGAGAAGCTGAGCGCTACGCTTGCGCGACCCAGCCGCGATCACAATTCCAAACATTCCAGGGAGCAGCAGAGCGTAGAAAATCCCCTTGCCGCGACCCAGCGGCATCCGCAGTTCCGAGGTAGGAGGCGTGGTCGTAATGGTGAGCGTGAGCGTATTTTGGGCAACCGCCTGGCCGCTCGTAGGACTGAAACTGCACTGCGTCTGAGACGGCAGGCTGCTTTGAGCGCAAGTGTAGGTCAGCGGAAGCGTCGCCGGAGAAAATGGCGCCGGTGACCCCGATCCAGTGACTGCAATGTTAATGGTCTCTTTCCCGCCGGCCGCGATGGAGTAAGTAACCGCGCCATTGTTGGGAGCGATGGTAAAGGACTGGTTGGTCGCGGCAATTTTTGTCAACGTAACTGGAACGGTGTGCGTGGCGCCACCTGTGCTGAGGGAGCCAGTCACGGTGAAGGTCTGCGCTCCCGTCGGGACGGCCATGTTGGCGTCCGTAGTTATGGTGAGAACAGTCGAACCCGTGACACCCACGCCACCGAAGGTCACCGCAGATGGATTAAAGCTGCAAGCGGCCCCGGTAGGCAATCCCGAACAACTGCTCGGAGCAAAATTAACGACGCCCGCCCCGTTTACGGGAGTCAACGTCAAAACCGCTGATGCGGATTGCCCCGCCGGGATCGAAGTGGGACTAGCGGCGCTTGTGACCGCCATGCTGAAGTCCGGCTGCGTAACGACGATATTAACCGCTGAGGATGTAGAGGAAGCGTTGATGCCGTTGTAAGTTGCGGTAACCGAATCCGGGTTCCCGGTAGGGAGTGCCGTGGTTGTAATGGCAGCTGTACCACCCGACAAAGTAGCCGTACCCAGCGGCGCACTGGTGCTAGCTACATAGAAGCTCACAGCTCCGCTCGTGGTGGGTGGAGTCACAGTGGCAGTTAACGTCACTCCCAAACCGCCGGCAGTCTGGTTCGTGGACGACACCAAGGAAGTAGAAGTGCCAATCAAAGATTCCGCCCAATCTGTGGCTAACGCGTTAGCGTCCACCGATCCCAATCCGCTCACCACGTTGTAGCCGGTGGCCGGATCCGAATTCACTGCGTTGAAGCCGATAACGCCAGAGGTAGGGCAAATCACGTCGCTGGGATTTCCGGCAGGGCTGCCAGCCTCGCAGTAAACCTCGTTGTTCCCACTGGTCACGTGGTGAAAAGAATCATAAAAGGAGTTTCCTGCTATCGCGTAAAGCTTCGCGTTGATGGGACCCAGGCCGGTTCCTCCGAGGTACTGATTCAGCAGCGTCACGATGCCAGCGAAAACCGGAGAGCCAACCGAAGTCCCGCCGATGATAGAGGGACTAACCAAGACTGTATTGCCACTAAATATACCTGCGGTGGCCGCCTGTATCCCCGCCGCTCCACCGCTGCCACAACTGCTGGCTGTGTCATTGCTATAAGAGTTTTTTGTGGGGGGGGTCAGATTCTCAATCGGAGTGCAGAAGATATATCCCGGAAAATTGGGAGACCCGATCAGGGAAACATCCGGAATCGCACGATAGGTTGTCTGCGGGCTTACCAGACCAAGACTGGTCAGATTTTGCTGCCACGTGGGCAACGGCAGCCCCCCGGTACAAATGTTGTCGGTAGAATAGTAGCAGTTGCTAACTCCGCCGCTGCCCGCATCGATCCAAATATCTTGCTGCGCGGTCTCCGCTGAAGTAATTGCAACCCCGGTGGATGAACCACCATTCGTGCAGAAAGAGTTATTGCTGTCAGACTGACATAGGGCGGCGAAGGCTGCATCATCGTTCCAGGCAACCTCCGTTCCAATAATGGCTGGGAGTGCCGAAGCCCCGAAACTGGTCGTGCTTGAGCCATTTGAACCCCAGTACGTAGCGGAGAACTCGGTGATGGGAAGACCGGTCCCGCCAACAGATGTTACATTCGGACTGCTCGCCGGATAACTCACCGCGAGTCCCCCTACGGCGGGACTAAAGGGCGGATTCACCTCATTATTCGGCGGATCTCCGTCACAAGAGGCCGCGCCCTGGTCCCCAGCCGCAATCATAATCGTCATCCCGTAGGAAGCTGCCTGCAGCAGTTGCGGCTCCAGCGTTTCGGCGGGTAGATCGGACTGTGCCTCGCACCCGCCATAACTCATGCTGACCACGGGCGCGACCTTGTTATCGATCGCATATTCAAGAGCCTCGTAGACCCCACCGCTATTAGTGACCTCCGTACAATCGGTGTTAAAAGTGGCGGGAGAGTTGACATAGATGATCTGCGCATTCCGGGCTGTGGCGCCAGACCATTCGATATCGAGATCAGCCTCCGTTATGTCGCCGCACGTGCTGGGTGTGCCGAGGTCAGCACCTACAACCACATATTGGAAATTGGTGGCATTGCAAGCCGTGATGATGCCGCTGGAATTTGTGGTGCAACCTGTGATCGGATTCAAACCGAAGCCCGTACGGAAGTTGGCGATATCCGCAAGGTAAACATCCGTCTGGCCAATAATGGCCAGCTTCTGTCCCGTGCCGTCGATCGGAGTCGAGGCGTTATAAAGAGGATTCAGATTGTAGAGTGTAGCCACNTCACCGGGAGCAAGAAAGTAATCTGGGCTGCCATCCACAGTAGTCGTATAGCTGGGATGCGGACCATTCTTGGCGGCATGAGCTGGACGTACATACATTGGCTTTGGCCGGAAATTGGTTAGGCCGCGAATTCCGGTGACAATGCCGCTCAATGCCACTGGCACCGAGGGCGGCGTGGAGTTCGCAACATGCATTTGATCGCTGATCTTGAAGCGATGAATCTGCGTTTTGAAAGTATTTTGAATCTGCCCGGCAGTACCACTGAAGGAGATGGAGTTGCGGCCGTTGGCGACATTCACAATCTGCAGGCCTTGCGATTCCAGCCAGGCAGTAATTTTGTTGACGTCCGCCTGGCTCAAGCCAAATTGGCCAGCGTATTGCGCGGGAGTAAGCCACTTGTGATAATTCGGCGACGAACGATCCTGTTGCTGCGCGAGAAGTTGGTCGAGAGCCGCTTGCTGGCTGGCGGAAGGCGGGATGATCAGCGTGACGTAGCCAAACTGCAGCGAATCCTCCACCGGTCCCTGGTCAAATTGCGGCTTTGCCATGCGGTGCACATTGCCGGGCAGCGCGACCATCTGATTGGAATTGACCGGGCCCGCGATGCGGTCGGGTTGGGCGGCGAAGCACAGGGATGAGGCCAGAAGCGGCAGAAAAAACTTCCACGGTCGCATGAATACTCCGTCTGCAATCTTGGTTTGGTTGTGATGGTTTCTTAGCTTATACGGCTTTCTTGCACTCTGATCAAGTCGCAATAAGCCCGGGTTGTATGCCTACAAAGAATATTACAAACCCAGGCGCACGAAATTAGTCTCGTCCACACCAAGGTAATAACTTGGGCACGTAACCGGAGCTGTGCGTAAAGATTTGTATCGAGTTTGCCCATTCCCGGCGAACTTGCACAATCCCGCTGTCACATGGCTGCATCCAAAGCTTCGAGTTACTGAAATCCAACGACATCGAATATTATGAGAATGCATTCTTGAGGGAGACCATGCGCGCGCTAACCCATGCAAGTGCTCTTACTGCGGTAATCCTGCTGCCGATGGCGCTGCTGTTCGCAGCCGACGACACCAATTTCCATAACGCGCCAGCGTCGGCGCAGGCTATGAAAAATCCATACGAAGGTCAGGATGCAGCCGCTCGAGTTGGAAAAGAGCTTTATGGGCGCAACTGCGGCGCCTGCCACGGACAAGGCGGTAAAGGCACGGGCAATGTGCCCTCGCTGGTGGACGGAAAACTAAATTCCGTGAAGTCCGGCGAGGTTTTCTGGTTCATCACCCGTGGGGATCCTGCCAACGGCATGCCTTCCTGGGCTGCACTGCCCGAGAAGCAGCGCTGGCAAATCGTTACTTACATACAATCAATCCAGGGCTCGCAAGGCTCTCAACAGGCTGGCGCGGCTTCGCCGCCCCCGGAGGATACCAGCACATCGAAATTAAATGCTCCTGCGCCGACTCCGCCATTTACTGACTTCCGCTATGAGAAGCCGGGGACGACGCGCAAGATAACCGTGAACGATCTGCCTCAACCCTATGCGTCCAAGTCGGCGAATAACGGTCCCAAGCTGGTGGCGCGACCTGAAAATGTTTGGCCGATCGCGCCCGCAGGATTTAAGGTCGAGCTCTATGCCTCCGGTCTGGACAATCCCCGCACGCTTCGAACCGCGCCTAACGGCGATATTTTTCTGGCGGAAAGCGATCCCGGAAAAATTCTGGTCTATCGCGGCATCGGTAGCGACGGCAAGGCGGCGCAGTCGGCCACTTTCGCTACCGGATTAAAACGCCCTTACGGCCTGGCATTCTATCCACCCGGTGATAACCCGCAATATTTGTACGTCGGTAATGAGCGCGAAGTAGTTCGCTTCCCCTATCACTCTGGGGATTTGAAAGCGAGCGGGGCTCCCGAGCATGTTGCCGATCTGCCCGGACCCGGCGGCCATTGGACCCGCTCGGTTGTGTTCTCGCAGGATGGCAAGAAAATGTTTGTCGCCGTAGGCTCCGGGTCGAACGTGGACGATCCTGACACTACGCCGCGCGAAAAAAATCGGGCCAACATTCAGTGGTGCGACCCCACCCACTGCACATTGCAGGTGTATGCCTATGGAATTCGCAATGCCGGAGGCGGGCTGGCAATCGATCCTCAGACTGGCGAGTTGTGGTGTTCGGTGAACGAACGCGACGGCCTGGGAGATAACCTTGTCCCCGACTACATCACCCACGTGCAGGAAGGCGGATTCTACGGCTGGCCTTGGTGGTATATGGGCGGCCATCAGGATCCTCGGCATCAGGGCGCGCATCCGGAATTAAAAGACAAGGTGATCGTTCCGGATGTGATCTTGCAACCCCACAATGCTTCCCTGGAATTCACTTTTTATGAGGGCACTCAATTCCCCGCCGAGTATAAAGGAGACATTTTCGCCTCGGAGCATGGTTCGTGGAACAAGGCCGTGCGTGTGGGCTATGAGGTGATCCGTGTCCCTTTGCACCAATCGGGCGATGCCAGTGGCGAGTATGAGGATTTTCTTACCGGCTTTGTGCTGCCTGACGGTAATGTCTGGGGCCGTCCCGTGGGCATCACTCTGGCTCCCGATGGTTCGCTCCTGGTGAGCGACGATGGATCGAACTCAGTATGGAGGGTGAGCTACAGCGGAAAGTAATTGTAAAAATGTTATGTAGAGGCGGGCTTCCCTGTGAGGCGCTGAAATTCAGTCGCGAGTGCCGAGTACCGAGGAAAAACTTTGTACGAATACAGGCAACGAGCGCAAATACTCGGTACTCGCAAACAGACGCCTTAGGATGAAAACATCTGCGCCAGATGAGTTACCCGCAGCAATTCCAGCACTCTGGGTGTCATGTTAATGAGCTCCAAGCTGCAATATCCCTGCCGGATCGCCGACACCTTTAGACCAACCAACGCACCCAAGCCGGCGCTATCCAGATAATTCAAATCGCTAACATCGATAACGATCCGGCCACCAGCCGTAATGAGGGGCTTAACCAGTTCTTTTATCTCACTCACCTTCTCTCCAACTAGCTTGCCATGACACTTCACCGTCGTTACGCGATTCCCTTTTTCATCCTTATCTTTCAAATTCTCAATTTCACAATGGAAGGAACCATCGACCGTCATATGCTCTACTGCCCCCTGGCTCAAATGCCAAGATGGTAGCATTTCCGCCGCGCGCCTCGTTGTNAAGAATTGGTAAATAGTTGNGCCTTTGCCGACCGCGCAGGTTTTCCCGCTCCCTAGGAATTGCGATGGATTAATGTGCGACCCTACTCAACAAGNGGTGCTGAACCTNTGTGAAGGAAGATGCGCCGGTGCTAGTGCTGGAGCATGTACGCCTTATCGNCGGCACCGGCTCGGCGCCCCAGGAAGACATGCGCATCGATATCGCCGGCGGCAAGATAACTGCCGTCCAGGCCTCCAGCGCGCATAGCCCTTATCCGCCGNACGCCAAGGTGTTAGAGATGACGGGAAAGACNGTGATCCCCGGACTGGTCGGCATGCACGAACATCTTTTCNATCCGACGCCGCAGGAACCCGAGGGAGGTGTGGGGTTCTATGGTGAATCTAAAGACAGACCGTCCCAAAGGACAGATCGAATGCGCTTTCACTTCAGAGCGTGTCCTGCCAAATCCTTACTGCGGATGATCCTCGGGAGACGCTAAAGGCAGTCTCGTAGCTCCCCGCATGATGTCGCGCTCTTCCGGCGAAAATGTGCTTTTGAAGCGGTTGGAATCGATAATCTGCTCGCGCTGCCCCGGCGGCAAGGCGCTAAGATCGCGCACCGCGGTTCTCACCATGTTGCGACGGTCCGGTGGAAGCTGCTGCATCCTACCGAACAATTGCCGGGCTTGCTGTTTCTGGCCGGGAGTAAGGTGCTCCCAGGTTTCCATCCGGTTCAGCACGCGCTGCTGCTGTTGCGGCGGAAGACTGGAAAAATGCTGCAACCGCTGCCGCAACATCTGCTGTCGATCTGGAGGCAACCGGCGAAAAGCCGGGTCGCTCTGCAACGCCCGCTCCTGCTCGCGCGGAGACATGTTCCGGTAGCGGCGAAGCCAGTCTCCGGCATGCCCTTGCGGATTATTCTGCGGCGCGGGGCGCGCTTGCACCGGATGGAAGTTGCTGCGTTGAGCCGAACAGGGAGCCGGAATAAAGATGGCCACGGCTAACAGAGCAGTCGCCCATCCCATCATAAGATTTTTCAGCCGCATTCTCCCCTGCCCAACTGTTCATTTCAGCTACGTCTCAACTTCTACGGATTCGCCACCACATTGTGCTGAACTTGCAAGTCATCCAACAGATCGAAGTCGGAATACAAATCGTGATTCTTGTCCAAGGCCTGCAAATCGCCAACCGCACTGCCCGGCTCCGCTTGCGCCGGAGAATCCATGGTGGCCACTTGGCTGTCCCACAAGCCGAAGCCTCCACCCCCGTTAGCGTAAAACAACCCCACTCCGATCCCCATCATCACCGTCAGTGCAGCCGCCAGCACCGGTCGCCGGAACCAGGCCAGCCATCCTGGCTGAGGTTTAGCCATCTCTTCCCGCAAACGCGCTTGCAATCGCACATCAAAATACGGCGACGGCTCCGGCGCCTTCCATTCATCCAGCAACGCCATGGTTTGCTGCATTTCCCGCATTTTCGCCGCACAGGCCTCACAACTTGCTACATGGCTACCCATCTCCGGCGTAATTTCCATCAATCCCAACGCCACATCCGGCATCAGTTCCCGAATCTCTTCGCACTTCATAACCATATTCCCCTGATTTCTTCGCCACTGCCGCCAAGGAAAGTCGCCAAACTCAAAAAAGCAATCCTATACAAATTCTTTTAACTGTTCCCGCAAAGTCTCATAAGCCCGAAATAACAGCGACTTGGTCGCGGATTCGCTCAATTTCAATACTTCCGAAATCTGTTTGTAATCCATCTGCTGGTATTTGTGCATAACTACGGCCATCTTCTGCCGCTCCGGCAACGCCTCAACTTTTGCCCGTATGGCCATCATGCGCTCGCGCCGCACCAAGGCCTCTTCCGCCGTGATGGTCCCATCGGCTAGATCGGGCGTGGTGCCGGTTTCCTCATCCGGCTCGTCCAGGCTGATGGTGACCTCCGGCCGCTCATGCCGGGTGTCGCGGGCATGGTTCACAGCCAGATTGGTGGCAATGCGATACAGCCAGGTGGTGAATTTGGCGCTGGCCTCATACGTCTGACGCGACCGGTAGACCCGCAGGAAGACTTCCTGCGCCAGATCCTCGGCCACCGCCGTATTTCGAGCCATGCGGTACATAAAACCCACCAGCGGGCGGCGATATTTCTGGACGAGATAGTCGAAGGCCGATTGATCGCCAGCCTTCACCCGCAGCATCACTTCGGCATCCGTATAGGGTTCGCCGCCGATCATCCCCGGCTGCAAGGCTGGCTGTAAACTGCTCATGGGAACCGGTCCCAATGAGGCCAACAGACTGCTTCCGTCCATGGCAGCGGTGCTCACATTAGTTTCAACCCAGGACTGATCGGAAAGTTGCTCTTTGTCTTCCTCTAAGGGAATGCCAGAACTTCCGCCGGATGAGAAAGATGCGGTCGTTCGCCTTGGCCTGGAATCGTCCGTCATAGAGGTTACTTTTGGTGTGGATTCCCGGCGGCCGAGCGCCGCCTCCATCCCCACCGGAGATTAGGCTACCATGCCCGACTCGCGTCGCCAAAATACAGTATTCGGGAGTAAAAGTACCGTTTGTAAGATAGAACCCAGCCCATACTTTCAACAACTTGACCAGGGCGAAAATGCGATCAGTAAGGCAGAAATGTATATTCGGAAATGTATATTCGGTCACCAACTCCATGATGGACTCACCCCTGTGCTCCTCCGTCCCCCTCTGTGGTAAAGATTTTCATGCTGGCGACAACGTCGCCGTTGCCGAGGTCACGATCGTCATTCAGTTCTTGCGCTCCTAATTCTTGCGTTCGGTGCTAAGTTAAAGGGTCTCTCTGAAGGAGAAAAAATGAAGCTATTGCTGCTGGTTGTGCTGACACTTTCGACAACGCATGCGTTACGCGCGCAAACCGCCGGGATCGCGGATTCCGGAACCCCTGGAAGTTCTGAGTGGAGCAAACTGGTGGACAGTTTTTTTGATGGATATTTCAAGTTGAATCCCACCCAGGGTACAACCGCGGGCTTTCATCAATATGACTCTGATTTGGAAGATTACTCGCGCAAAGGCGTCGATCATGAAATCGCATTCGCGAAAGATTATCTCGGCCGGCTGAACAATTTCGAGAGCAAATCATTGTCCTTGGAGGAGCGCCAGGATTACCAGCTACTCGTCAATAATTTGAAATCGACGCTGCTTGACCTGGAGGATATCCGAAGTTGGGAAAAGAACCCAGATCACTATTCCAGCGGCCTTACAAATAGTGCCTTTGTGATCATGTCGCGCAAGTTCGCGCCTCCTGAGAAACGATTGCGGTCTCTGATCGATCGCGAGAAAAGCATGCCCGCAGTTCTGCTGGCGGCCAGGGAAAATCTTAAGAACCCGCCTCGAATTTACACGGAAGTCGCGATTCAGCAACTTCCGGACATCGTCGGATTTTTCCAAAAGGATGTGCCGGAAGCCTTCAAAGATGTGAAGGACCAGCAATTGCTCTCTGAATTCCAAAACAGCAACACGGCAGTGATTACGGCATTGCAAGACTATGAAAAGTTTCTGAAGGAAACCTTACTAGCTCGCTCCAACGGCGACTTCCGCCTTGGCGCGGAAAACTATCGAAAAAAGCTTCTTTATGACGAGATGGTGGATATTCCGGTGGATCGGTTGCTTCAGATCGGCTACGACGATCTCCATCGTAATCAACAGTGGTTCAAGAAGGTCGCTGCGCAAATCGATCCCCAAAAATCACCGGAGCAGATTCAGTCAGAACTCCAACAGGACCATCCTGCACCTGACCAACTGCTTCAGACTTTCCGGGATGATCTGGGTGGGATACGGCAATATCTCATCGACAAGCAAATTGTGACCATTCCTTCGCCTGTGCCACCCATCGTGGAAGAGACTCCGCCTTTTGCGCGAGCGCTGACTTTCGCGTCAATGGATACACCCGGACCGTATGAAAAGGTGGCGAAGGAAGCTTTCTTTAACGTCACCTTGCCGGAGGCTGATTGGACGAAGGAGAGAACCGAATCCTTCATGGGGCAGTTCAATCGCGAAACCATGATCGCGGTTGCCGTGCATGAAGTGTATCCGGGGCACTACGTGCAATTCCTGTGGCTTCCGTCGGTTCCTTCGAAAGCTCGCAAGTTGTTAGGCTGTGGATCGAATGCCGAAGGCTGGGCGCATTACAGTGAGCAGATGATGCTCGACGAAGGCTATGGGAACGGCGACCCGAAACTCAGGCTCGGCCAGCTCCAGGATGCCCTTTTGCGGGATGCTCGTTACATCGTGGGAATTTCCATGCATACCGGCAAAATGTCTTTTGACGATGCGGTACAGTTTTTCCAGAAGGAGGGTTATCAGCCCCGAACCGTCGCGGAAGTTGAAACCAAGCGCGGCACCAGCGACCCCACTTACCTCGTTTATACGCTAGGCAAGCTGGAAATCATGAAGCTCCGGGAGGACTACAAGCAGAAGATGGGAGCCAGCTTCAGCTTGCAGAAATTTCACGACACATTTCTCCAACAGGGCTTCCCGCCGATCAAGATCGTCCGCGAGACCATGCTGGGAGATGAGAGCCCGACGCTTTAATCGACTCGAATTAATCGCTTCAAAATTTGCCAGAATGCTTAAGTAGGGAGCACGGCTCGAGTCCTTGTTTTCCAACGACGTTTTCCAACGACGGCAAATTGCACGACATTGATTCAGTGAATCGCGAACCGGAACTTGTATATAATAAAAAACTTACCGCATCACAAGTGGGCGCTTAACTCAGCGGTAGAGTGTCACCTTCACACGGTGGAAGTCGTAGGTTCGAATCCTACAGCGCCCACCATTTTTCTTGCCCGCGGCCAGTAACGCTCGCATTGCCTTCTGTCTCTGCCGCTCACTTCGAGACCTGCCATTCGTCTAAGGCAGACAGGACAGCCGTCAGGCTCGCCACATTCCATCCCATAACTCTGTGTAAGCCGCGCGGGCTGAATCAGCTGTCGATTCCGACTAAAGAGGAGTCTGGTATGTCCAGGTTTCGTGTAATCGCTTTACTCTGCTGCTGTTTCTGTGCCCTCAGCCTCTGCCATGCTCAAACGGTAATGCTCGACCTGCCACTGCAGAGCCAACAAGCGTCGGTGATGCAGAGGATTGGCATCACTGACATAACCGTCGATTACCATCGTCCGCTGGTCAGCGGCCGCCAGATTTGGGGCAAGACTGTGCCTTATGACCAGGTCTGGCGAGCCGGCGCTAATGAAAATACCACCATCACCTTCACCGACCCTGTAAAGGTCGAGGGCCAGCCTCTCGATAAGGGAACCTACGGCCTCCACATGATTCCAGATGAAAATCAGTGGACGGTGATCTTTTCGAAAACTTCAACCGCGTGGGGAAGCTTTACCTATAAGCAGGACGAAGATGCATTGCGGGTCACGGTAAAGCCGCAAGCGTCAGACTTCCACGAAGCCCTGACCTATGACTTCGATGACGTCAAATCCGATTCTGCCGTCGTTACGCTGCGTTGGGAAAAGGTTGCGGTGCCTTTCAAAGTTGATGTCGCGGTCAACGACATCGTCAAAGCCAGCATACCCCGGCAGATCCGCGGCTTAAACCGGTATTACTGGGAGAGTTGGGATGACGCGGCCGCTTACTTCCTCGCGGCGAAGGTCGATCTCGACGAAGCCTTAAAGGATGAGGAACAGTCGATCCGGACCGAAGAACGCTACGACAATCTGCTTAACAAATCGCACATTCTGGACGCCATGGGACGCACACAAGACGCCGCGACCGTCCGCAATCAGGCTTTGGAAAAGGCTTCAGCACAGCAACTTTACTTCTATGGGCGACAGCTGCAAAACGAGAAAAAACTGGACGAGGCTTTCGCGCTTTACCGCTCCAACGCGAAGAAATACCCCGATTTCTGGACCTCGCATGTTGGGTTGGCGCGCGTCTACAGCAGTCAAGGCAACTTCGATCAGGCGGTAAAAGAAATGCAGGCTGCCCTCACCGGCGTTCCGGATGACGCGAACCGGTCAAATCTGGAAAATTACATAAAGCGCTTGGAATCGAAAGAAGACATCAACCGCTAGAACAAACCGGTCGAGAACGAAAGCAAAAGGCCAGCCGAGAAGGCTGGCCTTTTGCTGAAGCTCGCTCTAATCACCAAACCCGGCACGCATTGGCCCGAACCATCTTCTGGCCCGCCTTGCAGCCGAAGGCCTCAGCAAACTCCGGCATGTTTGAAACCACGTTATCGATGCGGAAAACCGGCATTGAATGGGGATTCGTAGTGACGATCAACCGCGTGATTTCTGGACGGATATTCGAACACCACGAATAGGCGTTCGCCAGGAAGAACCGTTGCAGTTCGGTCCAGCCGTCCGGACCTTTGTCGTCGAGCGATTTGCCCTGGCTCTTGAGATCGGCCGCCAGCGCAATCAAGGCGAGGTGAATCCCGCCATTATCGGCCGTATCCTCGCCCTGTGTCAGCAAACCGTTTTGTTTCACTCCTGGACCCGCGTCGGGCACGTCCTGGGTGTACTCATCGGAAATGCTTGGCATCTTCCGCGGTCCACCAATCCCGCAGGTTGCCGTGGGCGTCAAATTTGCGTCCCTGGTCGTCAAAGCCGTGCGTGAGTTCATGGCCGATCACCATGCCGATAGCGCCATAATTCACCGAGTCATCCATAGTTTTTTCAAAGAACGGCGGCTGCAAAATGCCGGCGGGAAAATTGATGGTGTTCAACTGGGGATCGTAGTACGCATTAATGGTCGGCGGAGTCATTGTCCATTCGCTGCGGTCCACGGGCTTGCCGATCTTCTCAACCCAGCGCTCGAACTCGAATGATGAAGCCTGCTCTACATTCCCCAGATAATTGTTGCGAACAATCTTCACGCTGGAATAATCCCGCCAATGCGAAGGATATCCAATTTTGTCTTCAATTCCCTTCAGCTTGACGATGGCTTGTGCTTTCGTCGCGGGCGTCATCCAACTCACCGTCTCGATGTCATTCTGCATGGCATTTTCGATGGCATGCACCATTTCGAGCGTGCGCGCTTTGCTCTCCGGCGGGAAGGCGCGATCTACGTAAGCCTGCCCGAGCGCCTCGCCCAGATCGCGGTCGGCGTTATGAACGCAGCGCCGCCAACGCGGCTGGTTCTCCGCCTGCCCGGCCAGAGTGTGATAGAAGAAGTCGAAGTTTTCATCGACCATCGCCTTGTTTAAATAAGGCGCGGCATGATGAATCGCCTGCCAGCGCATGTAAGTCTGCCAGTTTTCCAGGGGTTGCTCCACCAGCAGTTTGTCTTCGGCGCGGAGAAAATCTGGAGAACTGACGATGTAGTGATCGCTTGCCGGAGCGTTCACCGCCTTCAAGTAGACATCCCACTGAATATGCGGAGTGAGTTCGCGCAGCTGAACCAGGCTGAATTTATTATTAATGTTCTTGGGATCGCGGCGCTTGACGTTATCCATCTGCGCCTTAGCCAGCGCGGTCTCAATTGCGATGACCGTATCCGCATCGGATCCAGCTTGCGCCTCTGGTTCGCCGGCCAGGACGAACATCTTTTGCACGTGCGCGCGGAATTTCTTCAGAGTCTCCACCGACTTGTCGTCGGTATTGATGTAGTAATCGCGATTCGGAAGACTGAGGCCGCCCTGATCGATCTGCGCGACCACCTTCGAGGCGTCGTCATAATCCTGCCCGCCGCTAAAACCGAAAAATGGCGCGTTCGCCTGATTGTCGGAACTCTCCCACGCGCCGGGAAACTCATGGTGAAGACGCGCGATCTCAAGCGTGATGTCTGACTTCGACTTAAGCCCCGCAATGCGATCGAGTACCGGCTGCGCGGGTTTTAGTCCCGCTGCCTCGATCCCACTTTCGTCCATGCAGGCCGCCCAATAGTCGCCGATCTTCTGCTGCACCGGAGTGCGCTTGGGATCATCTTTGCTGGCGGCTTCAAGGGTCTCGCGCAAAATCGCGTCGTTCCACATCTCCAGGCCGCTGCCGGTGCTCCAAAATACCTCATCGGAGGGAATTGGATTGGCTGCAATCCATTTACTGCACGCGTACTTGTAGAAGTCATCGCACGGGTTCAGCGATTTATCGACCAAATCGGGGTTGAAGTGATCCAATTTGGGGGTTGCGGCATTCACCGCCGGAACCTGCGCCGCTGCCGCGAGTGGAAGAGCTAAGACAAGAGTTAGTGCGAGTTTCGACATTGGGCCTCTTCGATATTGATATTTGTAAGTTCGGCTCTTAGTAAGTTCTATTCTTAAATCTGAAAGCGATCCGAGCGTACGTTGCTCCGCGAAGAATGTTACGGATACGATCACCTGCGGGTTCCGTCGACGATCCGATAAAACAGTGCTGCCAGCCTTCGACACGATACTAGGTAGACGTGCGATTCGCCAGAATGTTTATGGGGAGACAAAGTTTATGTGGGGACAGCCCGGCTAGCTTGCCCTGAGCGAAGCCGAAGGGTCGAGCGAAGGTCGACTCCGTGCCGTCATGCATCATCCCGTATTATGCAGCCCCGCCGCGATGCCATTGATGGTCGCGCCCAGGGGATATTCCAATGCCGCGGCATCCTCGCCACGCTGTTTCCGCCGCAACAGTTCCACCTGAATCAGGCTCATCGGATCCACATACGGATTGCGTAGATGAATCGACCGCGCCAGCACGCGATTTCGCGACAATAACTCGCGCTCACTGGAGACGCTCAGGATCATCCGCCGCGTTCGCAGGAACTCCCCCTCCACCATGTTGAAAACCCGGGCGCGCAACGCGGAGTTCTTCACCAGCCCGGAATAAACCCTAGCAATATCGAGATCGGCCTTGGCCATGCCGAGTTCGACATTCCCAATCAGGTCGGAAAAAAGACCGAAGTATTTCAACATGTCGCGAAGCAGGCGCACAGCGCTCTTTCCCTTGGCGGCAAAATTTTCCAGTCCGGCCCCGACGCCATACCAGGCCGGAACCGCATGGCGGCTTTGCATCCAGCCAAATACCCAGGGAATCGCGCGCAGATCTTCCAAACGGCGGCCTTTGGTCCGGCGCGACGGCCTTGAGCCGATCCGCGCCGCATCCAGTTCAAGCACGGGCGTCGCTTGCTCAAAATATTCGAGCACATCGGTACTCTCTGCGATGTCGCGGCGGTAGACGCGGTAAGCTTCCTGCGACATCTCCTCCATCGCCTCTTCCCACAGATTCCGATCTTTCGCTTGCCGTGAAGCCGTGCGGGTCAATGCTTCCAGACTGGCTGCAATCATCAGCTCCAGATTCCATTCCGCCAGCACCGCATCGGCATACTTCCAATTGAGAACTTCTCCCTGCTCGGTGATGCGAATGCGCCCGGAAAAACAACCCTCTGGCTGCGCAAGAATCGCCGAATGGGTAGGTCCGCCGCCGCGCCCCACCGTCCCTCCACGGCCATGGAAAAGACGAAGCTTCACCCCGCAGTCTTTCGCTGCGCCATGCAGTTCACGGTGCGCCTTATGCAGCTCCCATGTGCTGGTGAGCATTCCTCCATCTTTATTGGAGTCGGAATATCCCAGCATCACTTCCTGCCATCGTCCCCAAGAATCGAGCAGTGGCTGATATTCGGATAGCTGCCACAGTCGACGCATAGCCGGAGCGGCCGCGCGCAACGACTCAATCGACTCGAACAGAGGCACCGGCATCAGCCCGGGATCATCGCCGGAAGCGGCCATTGCCACGCCGCAAGCCCTGCCCAGGCGAATGACATTCAGCACGTCTTCTTCCGATTCCGCGCCGCTGATGATGTATTGCCGTATCGACTGTGGAGGATAAGTCTGCTTCAGCTTTTGTACCGTGTGGAAAGTTTCGATCAATTCGCGAGTCTGCGGGGAACCCATGTCACCATTTTCCGGCGGAGCGGAGCCCGTCATCAGCACCGGCGCGGCCTCTCTCAGTTCAGCTTTTCTGACTTTGTTCTTCTTTAATTCCAGATTCCGGGGTTCGCTTTTTCTGGCGTCGATTTCTCGCGCCGTGATTTCCTTCAGGACCTCGGCGTGAACCCTGGCATGCTGGCGAATATCGAGAACATAGAGATGAAAGCCGAAAGTCCGGAGTTCGCGCAACAAGGGATCGAGATAGGTCTCTGCCAGGCGCTCGCCGCGATTCGACACCAGGCTTTCTCGCAGCAGAATCAAGTCGGATTCAAATTCCGCGGCGTTCAAGTACGCATTCTGTGTGCCCGCGCCTTCGCGGCTCCGCTGCAATCGGTGAAAGAGATAAGAAAAAAATCTGCGGTAATGCTCAACCGTGTTGCCCGGGCCCCAGGCCATGGAGACATTCGGCATGGAGCGCGCATACTGTGCGATCCGCGCAATGATCTCCGCCGACGCCTGGGTTTGCCGCGCCGACGAACTCAGGCAATCGCTCAGGAATTCTACTTGCTGCATGTATTCGCCGAGGACCACGCTGCGCGCCAGTTCGATAGCGTCCGTCACACATTGCGGCTTCACCAACGGATTGCCATCCCGATCACCGCCGATCCACGAGCCAAAGCTCAACAGGTTTGGCAAATCCGCGGAATCGAGTACGGCGCCGTAAACCTCTCGTAGCGATTCCGCCACTTCGGAATAGATATTCGGCAGCGTTTCAAAAAGCGAAAGCCGGTAGTAACGCAAACCCATGCGAATCTCATCGTCCACGGTGGGCTTGGTTTGCCGGACTTCGTCGGTCTGCCACAGCGCCGTGATCTCCGCATGAATGATCTGTTCGCATCGCAGCGCCTCATCAAAGGTCAACGGAAGGCGATCCAGGCGTTCCAATTGTTCATTGATGCGGCGTCTTTTCAGCAATACCGTTTGCCGCGCCACCTCGGTGGGATGCGCGGTGAATACCGGAGTCACCATGATCTGCCGCAGCGCCTCCAGCGCCGCATCCACCGTCATCCCGGCTTCTTTCATTCGCAGCAAGGTTCCACGAAACGATCCAGGAAGCGGGTGTTGACGGTGCAATTGCCGGGCGCGGCGGCGGCGCTTGCGATGATTGGTCTCGGCTAAATTTGTCAGTTCAAAATAGATGGCGAACGCTTTGGTTACCTGATACGCGCGGGTCACATCCATCGCGGATATCATGGCCTGCGCGTTGGCCATAAGCTCGCTGTGCGCCGCGGCACGGGCGCTGTGGATCACCCGTTCGCGATGCCGGATCATTAGCTGACGCAATCCCTCGACCGTATCGAACAGCTCCTGGCCGCACTGCTCGACCAGAACGCGCCCCAATAGCGCGCCCAGCGAGCGCACATCGCGCCGCAAGGAACGATCTTTGGCGGAATTCTCCGACTGCGCGGTAAGCTCGGAAAGACGGTCCTTCTGATCCTCCGCTTTCCACAGTGGTTTTTGACGGGTCATTGAGTGGGCGCTGGCGTGACTAGACAGGATAAATCAACGGCCAGTTTTCGGTTCTCGAATAAAGCCCACTGCGAGATCTGCCCGCCGCAGCAGCAAATGAAAGCGGAAGTGATTAGGGTAGCGCCTCACAATTAAGGAGAGATTCAGCATGGTGCCGCGAGCCAGTGTCATCCCGAGCATCGCGAGGAACCTTGGTTTCAGCCGATGGCATTCGGCATCACGGAATTAGTGAGACATCCCGCCGCCCGTATCGCAAGTCTTCGACCTGGATTTTATTGAAATGACCTGGATCGTATTCGAGGAATCTGCCACCGATACGGTCCCCTCGACATTTGCTACATGGCCGACATGATCTTTGATCTCGGACCTGTCTAAGCTGTCGCCCACCAGGTGATACAACTTTCCGTTTTTCGCAGAGAGCGTGTAGTTGCCCTTGGAGCCGCCCAAGCAGCCGCTTACAGATACTCCTTCGGCCTCGCTTCCCGCCACGTTGGAGCCGGCCCCAACCTGGCCGCTCCCTCCACTGTTTCCTTGCACCGTTGCGAAAGAACTACTGCGACCGCTGGCGACTGGGTTCGAATAGGCTGGATTTATCTGGCCCTGCCCCGGCTCAGTGTTGTAGGAATTCTGCGCTGCAACCCAGCATGTGCTCAGTAAAAGTGTGGAGAACAGAAGCAAATATCTCATTTCGCACCTCGACTTCGATTTTGATTTGAAAGGCGCTGGCGTCGAATTGCTGGTATCCACGAGATACCTCAGACGCGAGAGCCCTATGAAGACTTTGCTACGTGAGGTCGGTTTCGCACATACGAAATTCGCCGGAGGAGATACGAGTTTTATCCGTAATCCCTTCTTCCTACTAATTCATTAGAAAAAGGATGTAGAGACTTTCGCTGTATGCATCGCAATCCGTCACCAGATAGCACGTGAGCCAGCAGGCAGCGATGTCGATGCAAGTGGCGGAGACCCAAGGTCCCGTGCTGCGCGAGGGAGCGAGGGATGACTGCGCTAAGCAAGACAACCGTAATCATGTGGGAGCGTGGGTTCTCGCTCTTTGGTTTCCGACTTTCGGTCTGCTTTTCAGCTTCTTCCACGGGTACCCTACCCCTCCCCCCTTTTTCCAAAATATCTGGAATCACCGTGTTAGCGGGAAATTCTCCGCATAGTGGATGGTCTAAAGGACTTAGATACTAAGTTCCTTTAAATCAGTGATTTGCTGGATCGGCTAGGGGCTTGTGCCGACGATCGCCGCCTCCACTAGGATTGTGCAGGTGATGAGGTGCGGGCAAGGTTGGACGTCACAGCGGAGTTGTGGAGAAGTGGAAGTGGAAGCGACGCCTCAATTCAAAGAGCGCGTAGATTAGAGTCAAAATCCTACTGTGTTGGCGTTCCGGAATTCCACCCGCTACTGATTTGATCGTCACTATGCCGGCTTCATCATAAGATGCAATAGCTGATCGAGAGCCCCTGTCCCGACTTCCCACATGATTACGGATTGGCGAGGACGGCGATGTCGATGCTCTATTGGCGGAAACCAAGGTCCCCTCGCTACGCTCGGGATCACAGGGGAATCTTCTTCATTCTTAATTCTTAGTGAGGCGTTCCCCCGGAGGCTGGATGCCGGGGAGTCGGAAATCGGACGGGTGAGAACTAATGCCGGACATCTGAGACCTGTCACCCAAGACCTGACTTCCCTACTTCGGCTCTTCGAAACGATAGCCGATGCCACGCAGGGTCTTGAGATAGCGCGGATGCCGGGGGTCGGCTTCGATCTTCTCGCGCAGTCTGCGCACATAGACATCGATGGAGCGTGGGGTGACGAACGGGGTTTCTTTCCAGACGGCATCGAGCAACTGGTCGCGGGTGAGCACGCGACCGAGATGACTTGCCAGATATTCCAGCAAGCGGAACTCGCGCACCGTGGTGAGAATGACTTTGTTCTCCACCTGCACCGTCATGGAAGAGGCATCGATGATGAGATCGCCGATGCGAAGCACCTCCGGCACGATCGCCGGCTGGCGCACGCCGCGCAGCACACTGCGCACCCGCGCGACCAGTTCCCGCGGGCTGAAGGGCTTGGTGATGTAGTCATCGCCGCCCAGTTCAAGGCCCTTCACGCGGTCGGCTTCGGCGGTTTTTGCAGTCAGGAATATGATCGGTGTCGCGGATAGGATGGAAGTCTGGCGAATCTGGCGGCACAGGTCGAAGCCGTCGGCCCCCGGCAACATTACATCGAGGAGAAACAACGAGGGCATCTCGCGCATGGCTTCCGAAAGCAACGATGTGCCGTCGACAAAGCTTTGCACTTCAAAGCCGGCGGCCTGGAGGTTGTGAGAAATCAGGCGCGCAATATCTTCTTCATCCTCGACTACAAACACCAAGGGGCGAGACACGCCTGCGGTGCCCGCGTCGCCTTGCGGTTCGTAGGATTCCCTGGGAACATGCATGTTTGATTGAGCAGCAAGCCAGACTGACTTAGTCCGGTTTTACTGCTCGAATGTAGTTTGGGAATGTTGCGAGAATGTTTATAGGCTGTTAACGAATGATGAATTTGCGGAGCAACTTGATCGTGGTGCAGTTTGGATTACGCAGTAGAGATCTTTCGCTGCGCCTGAAAGGCGGCTTCGCTCAGGATGACAAAGGCGTGTAAGGGACGAAGTTTTTATGTGGCCTCTCGCTTCTTCGGAGCATGCCGCAAGCTGCGGCCTTCGATCAGATTGTAGAGATCCTCGGCCAGATTTGTGGTGTGGTCTCCGGCGCGCTCCAAGGCCTGGGCCATCAGGAGAACTTCAAAGCTGGAAGGATTGGCCTGCGCGGAGTGTCCCGTCAAGTGCTTCTGAAACAGTCCATGGCACACGCGGTCGATCTCTTTATCCATCTGCAATACCTTGCGCGCGCACTCGAGATCGAGGTTTACAAAGCCGCGATAAACAATGTCCAGCATCTCCTTCAAAGTTGTAGACATCTCCACCAACTGCCGCTCATCGGAGACCGCCATCTTGGCGGTGCGCGCCTGCACCCGCAGCGCCATGCTCATCACTAAATCTCCGATGCGTTCCAGGTCGGTGGTGCTTTTCAGGCTGGTCAGCAATTGCCGGGCGCGAACTTCATTCACCCGTGTAATGGCGGCGGGCAGGCGTTCATCGATGTAGCGCTCGATTACGTCGAGTTCCTGCTCACACTGCTTGATGGCGAGAAATGCCATGCGGGAAGACTGGGTGAACAGATCCGGCACATTAAAAGCCGCGTCCTGCGCGATGAGAAAAGCCTTCAGTGCAGTCTGCGTAAGGTCGTCCAGAGAGGCTGCGCCTTTTTTTATTACCCGCAGGCTGGTGCGATGATTACGGCGTGCTGCGATCGAGGCGCTTTCGGTCCGATCTTCTTCGGTTGTAGGCGATGGGGCAGTTTTACGCGGCATAGAAAGCAGCTCGAGCCTATTTTAGGATGACCCAGAGGATCTGGACTTCAGAATATCTCACCAGTCAATCCCGGCAAACTCGGAACCCCTATTCAACGGTCACGGACTTGGCCAGGTTCCTGGGCTGATCCACGTCGCAACCACGGCGAACTGCGATGTGATACGCGAGCAACTGCAAGGGAACGATTTCCAGAATGGGTGAGAGTTCATCGGGCGCGGCGGGGACATAAAGGACATGATCCGCAGCTTCTTTCATCTCTTCATCGCCCTCGGTGGCAAGCGCAATCACCACACCGGAGCGCGCTTTCACTTCTTTGAGGTTTGACATGGTCTTCTCGTACCGCTGCATCGATTCGGGATCGCGCACGTCGCGAGTGGCGATGACGACGACTGGTAGATTTTCATCGATCAGCGCGTTCGGCCCGTGTTTCATCTCGCCCGCCGGATAACCCTCAGCGTGTATGTAGGAAATTTCCTTGAGCTTCAGCGCGCCTTCGAGTGCGATGGGATAGTGAATGCCACGGCCGAGGAAAAGAAAATCGTGCACACGCTGGAAGCGCTTGGCCAAATCTTCGCACGCCGCATCATGGGCAAAGATGGTTTCCAGCTTGGCGGGAATCAGAGTCAATTCTTCGGCAGCCTCGCGTATTTGTTGCGGGGTCATCACGCCACGAACTTGCGCAAGATAGAGAGCAAACAAATAGAGCGCGGTGAGTTGGCAGGTAAAAGCCTTGGTGGAAGCTACTCCGATCTCAGGGCCCGCATGGGTGTAGATAGTACCTGCGGCCTCGCGAGTGATCATGGAGCCGACCACATTGCAAATGGCCACGGTGTGCGAACCTTTCGCCTTGGCCTCGCGTTGAGCGGCAATAGTGTCGGCAGTTTCGCCGGACTGGGAAATGACCAGAGTGATCGCATCCGCATTCACAATGGGATCGCGATAGCGCCATTCGCTGGCATAATCCACTTCGACGGGAACGCGGGCGAAGTGTTCAATCATGAACTTGCCGGCTTGTCCCGCATGCCAACTGGTGCCGCAGGCCAAAATATTTATCTTTTTCGCGGCGCGAAATTCCGCCTCGCCGATTTGCATCTCGTCGAGAAAAATGTGACCGGTGTCCAGGGAAACTCTGCCTAATGTGGTTTCACGGATGGCGCGCGGCTGCTCATAAATTTCCTTGAGCATGAAATGCTTGAAGCCGGCCTTCTCCGCCATGATCGGATCCCAGGTGACATGTTGCACCTGGCGCTCGATGGGCTTGCCCTCGAAATCGGTGAGTCTCACGCCGTCGCGCGTGACTACTGCGAGGTCGCCATCGGCGAGAAAGAAGATATCGCGCGTGTGGTGAAGGATCGCAGGCACGTCGGAGGCAACAAAAAATTCGTCTTTGCCAAGTCCAACCACCAGAGGCGGACCATTCCGCGCCGCCACAATCTTATTGGGATCGTCGACGGAAATAACCGCGAGCGCAAATACCCCATTCAATTCTTTTACGGTGCGCCGGACCGCATCTTCCAGAGATGGCCTCTGGCCGTTTCCACTCTTAAGATACCTTTCGATCAAATGTGCGATGACTTCGGTATCGGTCTCCGTGACGAACTTGTGACCTTCCTCGATCAACTTCTTCTTCAGGCTGAGATAGTTTTCGACGATGCCGTTATGCACGACCACGATTTTGCCGGAGCAATCGCGGTGGGGATGGGCGTTTTCTTCGGTGGGACGACCGTGAGTAGCCCATCGGGTGTGGCCAATGCCGTAACTGCCGTCGAGCGGTTTGAGCTTAATCGCTTCTTCAAGATTGTGCAGCTTGCCTTCGGCCCGCCGGATTTGCAACTTGTCCCCATTGCCGGAGACGGCAATGCCAGCCGAGTCGTAACCGCGATACTCCAGCCGTCGAAGCCCTTCGATAATGACCGGGACGACTTCCTTCTTCCCGACATATCCGACAATACCGCACATGTAAGAATCTCCAGGGTTTACTCTGCTAGAGAGCAGCGAAACTCTTCGATCACCGGATTGGTCAGCACTTCGCGTGCGATGCGCTCAACTTCGGACTGGGCTTCTTCGCGGCTCAGTTCTCCATCCAGAGCGATTTCGAAATACTTTCCCTGCCGGACTTCTTTTAGCCCCTTGTAACCCATCTTGTTGAGGGCGCCATGGATGGTTTTTCCTTGCGGATCGAGAACACTTTTCTTGAGGGAAACGTAGACGTAGGCTTTCATGGGAATTCCTAATTATACGTCAGGCATTATTGGGTTGATGACGGGGCGCAACACCGTTGGTAACAGCGAGAGACTCCGGCTTTTCAGAGCCATGCGGACCGCGGGGCAATGACTGCGCAACCACACCGGGAAGGCGATGCGATACCAATGGCGGAGCCCAAGGTCCCTTGCTGACGCTCAGAAGGACGCAGAGTGCAGCGCTATTGGCGAAGCGCTTGAAGCTTCTTTTCTAAATCCGCCTTGGCTTGCTCCAGCATTTCTCGACGGCGGGGGTCGTGGATGCCATTCAGCCGTTGTAGAACATTTTGTAATGCCAGGCGGTAACCCTCGATCATGCGGGCGCGTGTCGCCTCTTCGCTGGTCAAATGGGGCTTTGCGGAAATATCCCGTGTCGCCACCTCTTCCTGCTGCGCCTCGACGGACTTGCTTTCCCATCCTCGGGCCATACCAGATTATAGAGCGCCGTCTGGGATCATCACAGCTCTGTCTTCCGGTCTGTCGCCGGAGCGAAGAGGGAAATTGGTTTGTGTATAGGCACAAAGTATGGCCGCTGCAGGCGAGTACCACGGTCTCTCGCTTCGCTCGGGATGACAGAGGGGCGGATGATCACAGATCGGATGATCGATAGCCCGCAGGGGGCGAAATGGGGACACTGCGCAACCTTGTTTCCGCTCTTCCCTGTTCCCATTCCGGGACAGTTTGTACCCGAAAAAACGAAAACTTATGAATTCTTTATGTAAAAACGCCCATCAGTGCCTATAATTCCATCCGGGAAAGAGGGACGTGTACGCATGCTGTTATGGGGAACAATTCGAAGGAGATTTGATGGATGTGATGGACCCCTTGGAAAACACGTCGAAAGAAGACGCTCCGAACCTTGAACTGAACTATCAACAATACGCGCGGCTATTAGGAGTGGCGGACGTAGTTTCGTTGCGCCACGAGCCTGGTCTTCTTTTCCAAAATCTCGCACCTCGCCTGCGCGCCATCATCCCGTTTGACTTCATCAACTTCTCTCTCTGCAGCCCCCACAACGAGAAAATGAGAATGTACTTGTGGGATGGAGGAGACTGGCCCGCGGACCCGATCGAGGTCCCGATCGAGGATGATCTTGTGGGATGGACTTGGCAAAACCAGTCCGTCCTGGCAATTGACGATCTCCGGCTAGAAAAGCAGTTCGAGGAGAGCCTGCGCTGGCTCGGAAAACCGCAACTCCGTTCGTACTGCGTGTTACCTATGAACACTCCGCACGAGAAACTTGGAGCTCTGGGTTTTGGAAGCGAGCGCCCGCGCGCCTTTAGTCCCCGCGAGATCGGCTTCCTCGGTCGAGTGGCCGATATGGTCGGGCTTTGCATGGATAACTCGCTGGCCGAGGTGGCGTTGAATCTGGCCCCACTGGTTTCTGCAAGAAAACTAATGAAACCATTCAGTCGGGCCACTACTGGAGATGAACTCTTTACGACTCGCGATTTTAATTTTCTGAGACAGATTGCCGCAGCCCTCGTCCCGCTGGTCGAACGGGTACGGGCGAGCAGAGAAGGCGATAATCCAGGAGAAGCGAATCACGTTTTCCCGGGCTTCAGCAAAGGGGTTCAAGCTGTGGGGCCCGCGGTCAGTTCCAATTCCCCCAAAGTCAACGCTTTCACCGCGCAAACTCTGCTGGAAAGCAAAACCTTCGATTCGTTTCCAGCGCCTGAGTCCCTTCAAGAGTGGGAACAAATCCTAACCGTTTACTCCGATGCGTCTCGAGTAGGCCTGGGCATTCTCGACACTGAACTTCGTTACCAAGCGGTGAACAGCGCGCTGGCGAAAATGAATGGCCTGGCTCCGGAAGCACATTTGGGAAAAAGCGTGAGCGAGGTTTTGGGAGACTCGGCAGGCCCGATCGAGAGCTATTTAGGCAGCGTAATAGCCAGAGGCCAGGTTCTTCTGAATCGGCAATTCAGCGGCCTACTAGCGGGTAGGAGCGATATTGGCCACTGGATCGCACATTACGTCCCGATCAGGAACGCTTCGGGCGCGGTCACGCAAATCGGCACCGTTGTAGTAGAGATCACCGAGCAGAAAAAGCTTGAGGAATCGTTTCATAGCGTTTCGCAGAAATTGAGATTTGAGGAGAAACGCAGTCAAGTCATGACGGAAATGGCTGGCTTGCTGATGGGGAAATGGGATCTGCGCCAGAGTTTTCCAAGAGTCTCCGCTTATCTGAGGCGGCTACTATATCAGGAATATTCTGCTCTCTCTTTGCGCAACGAAGAAACCGGTCAATTGGCGCTGCAAGCGGTCGATTTCCCTCTGCAAAGGGTCGCCGACAGGGATGCAGAGTTTGGAACTTCAGAAGATCCGCTGGAAAGTGCCCTTCGCGAAACCGCACCCCTCATTCTCACCGAGAATGACTTGAAGAAATCCAACTCTCCGGCGGCGAAGTACTATCTTGCGGAAGGACTGCAGTCACTGTGTTGTGTGCCCCTGATACGGCCAAAGGGTTCTTTAGGCGTTCTGGTTCTTGGCAGTACCCGCGTGAGCGCATTCAAGCATGACGACCTGACCCTGCTGAACCAGGTTGCCGCACAACTTGCCATCGCGCTAGAAAATGACCAAGCCTCGCGCCAGGTCGAACAACTCAAGAATCGATTGGATTTGGAAAAGAGTTATTTGAATGGTGACCCGGAGAGCTCGTTCGAAGGAATCATTGGCGAAAGTCCCACCCTGCAGAGAGCTCTAAGAAGAGTGGAGATCGTGGCGGAAAGTAATGCCACGGTTCTTCTATTGGGCGAAACCGGTACCGGCAAGGGCCTGGTGGCGCGGGCGCTGCACGAGAGAAGCACCCGTAAGAACGAACGTTTCGTCACTTTGAACTGCGCAGCCATTCCCACGGGGCTTCTGGAAAGTGAACTATTCGGCCATGAAAAAGGAGCTTTCACGGGAGCGATCCAGCAAAAGATTGGACGGCTGGAACTGGCGGAGAATGGAACTCTGTTCCTGGACGAAGTCGGCGAAATTCCTTATGAGTTGCAGCCCAAGCTCCTGCGGGTTTTGCAAGACCACGAGTTCGAGAGGTTGGGGGGCATCAAGACGATTAAAGTCAATTTACGACTCATTGCCGCGACCAACCGCGACTTGGAAAAAAGCGTGCTGGAGCGAGAATTTCGCAGCGATTTATTTTATCGCCTGAATGTGTTCCCCATTCGTTTACCCTCTTTGCGCGAACGTCGCGAAGACATTCCTAGTTTGGTCTCACATTTCGTGAATAAGTTTGCCGCCAGGATGAATCGCGTCATCGAAACCATCCCCAGCGAAACCATGTCCGTGCTAGTCAATTATGAGTGGCCGGGGAACGTGCGGGAACTCGAAAATTTTATCGAGCGCTCTGTGATTCTGACAGAAGGAACCGCGCTGCGCGCGCCGACCGGGCAACTCCAGGTGGAAGGTGCCAAACTTGCGGATCTTTCGCTGAAAGAATCAGAACGGGAACACATTATTCGAATCCTCCGCGAAACCAGAGGGTTGATCTCCGGACCATACGGGGCGGCTGGACGCTTGGGCCTCAAGCGCACAACTTTACAATCTAAAATCGAGCGTCATGGGATCATGCCGAATGATTATTTGGATACGCCGCTCGATTAGACAGAAAAGAATAGAGACACAGAGGAAGTGCCGATGGTTGCCATTTCTGCCTACCAGTCGGCAAGCGGATCAGCCCTCATTCGGATGATGATCCGAAATTCCCTTGTTCCGCTATAACTTAGGGCCTTCTTAGACCCGACCTCTTCTGGAACCCGAAATGCAACAGCATTGCTCAATCGGGAAAGCGTAAAAAATTGTAAACTTCCCGCCGATCAGAGACGGTCGCAGCCTCGTGGTGCGCATTGGGGCGTGAACATTGTTAGTAGCCAGAAACTACCTGCCAAGTAACTTAGTTCGCGTTTTGCCGGAACATACCAGCGCTCTCCAAAAAGGGGAGGAGATTTCGCCTCAGGACTTGTGGCAGGGGGGGCTGCCGGCGCCGCTAACCACCTGGAAATCCATTCCCTCCGTTCCAGCGGCCCTGCTTGCCGAACCCGGCATTCAGCAACCAATCAGCACAGAAGAGATCAATCCATTCTATCTAGTTGCCTGCCATGCCGAATGGAAGCGAAGTTCCGATCCAAGCGCTGCGTGGGAGATGATTTCTGCCGCCCGCAGTCCGAATCAGGATACCCGTGCCCATGCGCTCGCGCTGTTGGAACAGATGCAAGAACCGGCGGAAGGACAGAAAAAGGGATGCGAGACGCGCCATCATTCGTACAAGGAGCCCGTTATGAGAGTTCCCTATGGTCTCGAAGTCATCGAAAGTTGCATGAGCTGTAAAACTTGTCGCGCAAGTTATTTCTGTAGCTTCTCGCCAGCAGTGTTGCGCGCCGCCGACGCCTCCAGTTTCCACAGCGTGATGCCCGCAGGCGCGCTGCTGTTTGTCGAAGGACAAGGCCCGCGAGGCGTCTACATTCTTTGCTCAGGCAAAGTGAAACTCTCGACCACTTCCAAAGAAGGAAAAGTGCTGATCCTGAAACAGGCCGAGGCCGGCGAAGTGATGGGGTTGAGCGCGGCAATCTCCGGCACAAACTATGAAATGACAGCGGAAACATCCACCGCATGCCAGCTAAACTTCATAGCGCGGCGTGATCTCATGGTGCTGTTACAGAGCGAAACAGAAGTGGGCGTGCACGCGGCCCAGGCGTTGAGCCGTGAATTCCAGTCTGCCTATCGGGATATTCACGACCTGGTGCTGGCCCGCTCCTCCTCGGGAAAGCTAGCCAAACTTCTTCTGTCTTGCGCTCCCCGTGGCATGTCGCAAATGGACGAACAGCGGGTGCACTCCGGCATGACTCATGAGGAGATGGCCCAAAGAATTGGCTCGTCCAGAGAGACGGTCACGCGATTGCTAAGCACCTTGAAGAAGAAAAGACTGATTCGTATCGAAGGCGCAACGCTAGTGATTCGCGACAGAACAGGGTTGGAAGCGCTGGCGATGTGATTCAGAGATGTGATTCAGATTCGACTAAGTTTTTTTGTTCTTCATGCCCGACCTGTCTGGCCGCTGCAAGGTCGAGCCAAAGGCGAGTTCGACTTGTATTCCGGATCGTTGATTCAAGAGCTTCTTGCCTCGGTCGAAAAAGCCGAGCAAGTTGCGACGGACAGATGTTCGAAAGACCCGTCGGAGTTGGCGGCCTTTAGCATAAACAGTGAGGCCGTAGGCATGGGAGCTTGTCCGGAGTTTTCCCCGGCCACGTTTCAGAGCTCAGAGCCCGAACAATTCACGCAATCGCTTGGTTTGCGCCCGGCTGACTGGAATCTCGCTCTGCTTCTTATCATCCATGCGCAACTGGTAAGAGCTCTTAAACCAGGGCACGACCTCGCGAATTCGATTCACATTAACCAGATAGGAGCGGTGAGCGCGCCAGAACAATCCCTGGTCCAGGCTGCTGAGTAACTCCTCCAAAGTGCGGCAGTTTGAGTGCCCCTCCATGCCGACCGCGCCCGCCGTCACCACCGTGATTACGCCATCTTCAATCGAGGCGTAACAGATGTCCTTTTGATCCACCAGGAACATTCGCCCCACTGCTTTAAGCAGGATCTTCGTGCTTTGCGTTTTGGGCGACTGCAACATGCGAACCAAGTTGTCGATTTTTTCAGCAGGCAGCTCCTCGGCTTCCTGCTGGCTGCGAGCCTTCTGCACCGACTGCGCCACCCGCTTCTTGTCAAAAGGCTTCAGCAGGTAGTCCACGGCATTCACTTCGAAAGCCTTTACCGCGTATTGATCAAACGCCGTGGCGAAAACGATCTTGGGCAGGGGAATTTTCTTGTCGAGAAGTTTCTTGATGACGCCGAATCCGTCCAACCCCGGCATCTGCACGTCGAGGAAAACCAGATCGGGATTGTGCTCTTTGATAAGGCCGATGGCCTCCAGCCCGTTTTTTCCCTGCGCAACAACGTTCACATCTCCAGCGCTCTTCAGCAGAAAGGCAAGTTCATCCCGGGCCAGTTGCTCATCGTCGACAATCACTGCGGAAAGAGTCATGCTTTCGAAGTCCAATCCATTAAAGTATACCGCCGCTGGCCCTCGCGAGTACGCGGTCATCCAGTCATTTAACGAGCTTGCTGCATCATCCCGGTGGGCATCTCCATTTTGCTGAACCCGGCTGGGATCTCGAATAGCAGAGCGGGTTGCGTTCCTTCCTGAATGTTGCGTAGTTCGCCGCTACTATTTTTGCCCTGCCACTTCACCGGGAACCGGAGCTTGGGGTCGAGCCAAAAGTGGCTGGTGTCGCCGCTGGTGTTTGTCCCCTCGTACTCAACGGTACTCCGGCCGTTCACGGTCTCGTTACCGACCTTGTGGCAACTACCGCCCTGGTTGCGCCCCGATTTTTGCCAGTCAGAACAGGCGTTCTCCACATCTCCGGCCTGAAAGAAGGCATACCCCAGGCGCTGTGCCTGGGTTTGGGCAGGCATCTCCATATACATGTGTTGCTGCGGCATGAGAACGGTCGTGGTCTGGGCGGCAAAGTTCACGATGACCGCACCCCCGCCGTGCGGGTTGGCATTCTGCGATTCCACCCGCATCTTGTCCTTCGCGAAATAAATTTTCGCCGTGCTGGGTGTACCCGGCTTTTGCAGGTCAACAATCTCAGCGGAGAATTCCGCCTGGGCGAGCGCGAAAGTGGCGGCAAACATCACCGCGAAGGAACAGGAAATACGGGCGGCAGATCGAAGCATCTCAGTCTCCTTGGGAGTGCAATTTACGCTGACTGCAACACTTCCGCACGACGCGATGGAAGCATAGCAGACCTTCGAAGGACGATACAAAGTTTGCTACGCCGCATTTTTGCTACGCCACATTTTTGCTACGCCACATTCTCCAGCGCCAGCGCCATACCCATGCCCCCGCTCACGCACAGGGTTGCGACGCCGCGCTTGGTATTGCGCTTTAGCATTTCATGCAACAGCGTGACCGTAATTCGCGTTCCCGTGCATCCGATGGGATGTCCCAGGGCGATGGCTCCGCCATTCACGTTGAGACGTTCACGATTAAAATTCAATTCGCGATCGCAAGCCAGCACCTGGGCGGCAAAAGCTTCGTTCAATTCAATCAATCCGAATTCATGCGTCCTGAGATTGTGTTTGTCTTCCAACTTGCGCAGCGCCGGAATCGGGCCAATGCCCATCTCCCGCGGATCGACCCCAGCCGCGGTCACAGCCAAAATTCGCGCCAGCGGCTTCAGATTATTCTTCTTCACAAAATGTTCATTGGCCACAATTACAGCGGCCGCACCATCCGTAATGCCGGATGAATTGCCCGCCGTGATGGTGCCGGTCTTCGAGAATACGGGATCAAGTTTGCCCAGCTTCTCCATACTCGCATCGGAAAAGGGATGCTCATCCCGGCTGAACGTGATCGATTCTTTCTTGTTCGCAATGGTGACGGGAACAATTTCATCGTCAAATCGCCCAGCCTTAATCGCCCGGGCGGCGCGGGATTGCGACATCAACGCAAATTCATCCTGCTCCTCGCGAGAAATCTTGTAATGCTCGGCCAGCACTTCAGCGGTCTCACCCATCACCATTTTTGCCATGGGACAAAAAAATCCGTCGCGGTACATGCCGTCGACCAGTTCCTGATTGCCCAGCCGATATCCCCATCTGGCCTCAAGATAATAAGGAAGGCGGGACATGGACTCCGTTCCACCTGCAAGGATGCAGCTAGAATCGCCGAGCAGGATTGCCTGATAAGCCAGCGCAATCGACTTCAGGCCGGAGGCGCAAGCTTTATTTACGGTGAACGCCGGCACTTCCTGCGGCACGCCGCTGCGAATCGAAATCTGCCGCGCCGGATTCGGTCCGCCCCCCGCCTGCCGGGCGTTGCCGAAGATAGTTTCCTCCACCTGCTCCGGCTGAATGCCCGCCCGTTCGATCGCAGCTTTCGCCGCGACTGCGCCCATGTCGGCTGCCGTCAACGAAGCCATCGAGCCGCCAAACTTTCCTATCGGTGTGCGAACTGCGGAGAGAATATAGACTGCCTGCAAACCGTTACCTCCAAACATTCGAGTCTAGCAGCAGGGGAAACGATGCAGGGCGCCTAAAGGCGTGCTCATTTAGCGCGGTACTTTTGGCATGTCTGAAGACAGGCTCTGATGCGAATCGATCTCGAACGTAGCATCTTGCACGTCGCACGCGCAGAGACCGTCCTCCTTAAAGTAGTATCAAGGTAATATCGACTTTATACGCGAACCCGATAATTATGGAGTAACTGGACAGGTTAACGGCCCCTGCTGAGATGGCTCGGAGTTTTGTTTTGCCCCTACCGCCGATTGCCAATTCCCTTAACCTCCGGCATAATAGGAGTTTGTCTTGACCTCGCCGGACTCTTCCGGAACAAGGATATATCTGTGTTAATGATTCGATTGGCGCGCATGGGTGCGCGCAAACAACCGTTTTATCGCATCGTAGTGATTGAAAAAGAACGCGCGCGCAATGGCCGTCCAGTGGAGGTTGTTGGGACGTACAATCCCCGCACCACGCCTACCAGCATTGATTTCAAGCGCGACCGCGTCGACTACTGGGTTTCGAAGGGCGCGCAAATGTCCGAGCGGGTTGGCAAGCTTTACTCCAAGCCGGCTGCTGCTCCAGCGGCAACTGTCGCATAACCGATCATGACTGAACCCACAGGAGATGTTCGCGGCCTGGTTGAGAAGATCGCGAAGTGGATGGTAGATGCCCCGGATGAAGTCTATGTCGATCATCTGGAGGACGACGTGATCGAATTGGAAGTGGCCGAAGGCGATGTAGGCAAAATAATCGGCCGCCAGGGACGTAACGTTCGCGCTTTGCGCACGCTTCTTAGCGCCGCTGGCGTGAGGTCGCGCAAGCGCTACACGCTCGAAGTCATCGACTAGATCCCCCGAGGGGACCGCACCATTCGCGATCCTGAAACAAATGATGGGTTCATCACTCTCGCCCGGGTGGTGAAAACTCAAGGCCGCCGCGGCGAAGTCGCCAGCGAGATTCTAAGCGACGTTCCTGACAGATTTGCGATTGGGATGAGATTGCTGGCATTGCCGCGAGACTCAAACCAGAATCGTCGCGAACTGGAAGTGGAAGAACTCTGGCCTCATAAAGGCCTGCTGGTTCTGAAGTTCGCGGGAGTAGATTCGATCTCCGACGCGGAAGCGCTGGTGGGCAGCGAATTGCAGGTGCCGCGCACTCAGCGGGCTGCGCTCGAAGAAGGTTGGAAGTTTGTCAGTGATCTCGTGGGTTGCGCGGTGCTCGACCAAGGGCGGCGCGAGGTCGGGCGGCTGGAAGATGTACAGTTCGGAGCGGGGGAAGCTCCTCTTTTAATTGTGAGAGACGCCAGCGGGCGATTGGTGGAAATTCCGTTTGCAGCGGCGTATCTCGACAGTGTGGATGTGGAGCATAAGCAGATCCGGATGAAATTGCCGGAAGGATTGTTGGAAGTAAATGCGCCGCTGACCGCTGAAGAGAAACAGGAACAGATGCGCGGGGGACGGAAACGGCATTAAACACAGGGACACAGAGGATCTCAGGGTGAAGGAAGATTCCAAAATCCTCTGTGTTACTCTGTGCCCTCTGTGTTTAGGGTTTTAGGTTTCTGCGATGAAGGCCGACATAGTAACCATCTTTCCGGACTTCTTTCGCGGACCGCTGGATTACGGCATCACTCGCCGGGCCCAGGAATTGGGACTGGCGAAGATTGAAGTCCACGATCTGCGTGGGTTTACGCATGATCGGCATCGTACTGTGGACGACCGGCCCTTCGGTGGCGGCGAAGGAATGGTCTTGAAGCCGGAGCCGCTGTTTGAATGTTTAGAATCGCTGGCGATTGCGCCGCGAGAGGAACGGGTGGCGGGCCGAGCGCGCGAGTCGGTCGTATTACTCTCGGCGCAGGGGCAAAGATTCACCCAGAGAATTGCGGCGGAGTTGGCTTTGCTGGACCGCCTCGTGCTTCTCTGCGGCCGGTACGAGGGAGTTGACGAGCGCGTAGCCGACTTTCTCGCAGACCGGGAGATCTCTATCGGCGACTACATTTTGAGCGGCGGAGAAATGGGCGCGGCGGTTATTGTGGAAGCGGTGATGCGTTTGCTTCCCGGCGCGGTGGGAAACGAAGCGTCAACCCGGCAAGAGTCGTTTACGGTAGATGCAAACGCGAAGATCGCTAGCGGTGCGGATTCAACTTGTGGCTCGGATGGGTTGCTTGATTACCCGCACTACACGCGTCCCGCGGAGTTTCGTGGAATCGTGGTACCGGATGCGTTAATGTCCGGGAACCACGAAGAGATTCGAAAGTGGCGCCGACAGCGCGCGCTGGAGAAAACGTTTCGAAACCGTCCCGATTTGCTGGAAGGGGCGGTACTCAGCAAAGAAGACGAAAAGTTTTTGAGCCGGATGAAAATTGGCGGGATAAATCTAAGTAAAGATTAAGCGATCAATCTAAGTTAAAGATCGCGGCTGAGTATGCAGAACTGATTTTAGACTTTCAAGAGGGAATCAATCATGTCAAACCTAATCATCGAAAGACTTCTGGCTAAGACGCAACGCACCGACATTCCAAAATTTGCCTCGGGCGATACGGTTCGGGTTCACGTGAAGATTAAGGAAGGCGACAAGGAACGCGTGCAGGCGTTTGAGGGCGTCGTCATTAAGCGCGACAATGGCCCGCAGGCGAGCTTTACCGTGCGCAAAATCAGCTTTGGCCAGGGCGTGGAACGTATTTTCCCGCTTCACGCCAAAGTGATCGACAAGGTCGATGTGGTGCGCTCCTCCAAAGTGCGCCGCGCCAAGCTGTATTATCTTCGCGGCCTTCGCGGCAAAGCGGCGCGGTTGCGGGACGCGGAGTAGCAGATTCTTATGCACGGCATGCCTTCAGGCATGCCGTGCACAGCGCTCGGAATAGCGAAGGTCAAGCGGTTGCGGAAAATCTCACTTTGCCGGGCAAGCGCCCCGGCAACGGTGAACCGCCGGACCACCCAAAATCAACATTAAGATCGAGTTTTTCCACTACCTCATAGCCCTCCGAGCTTTGGGATTTGACGGCATCGGTGAGTTGATGTCTTGACACGAGTCTCCTCCTGTAGAATCTCCCGGTACGCCTATCACCCCAAGGCGCCATGGAGGATCTGCATGCCACTTTTGTTTTCCCGCCGTAAAGGACCAGCAACGCTTTTCGCCATAGCCTGCATCGCGCTGACTGCGATTGCGCATGCGCAAAGTTCACCGGGCCCGCAACCGGTGCCGCAGCCACCTCCAGTAGTTGCACCAATGGATAAACCCTATCCCGGCACTATTTCGCTGACCGTCGATGCCACGAATGTTACGGATCGCGTGTTCCCTGTGCGGGAGACAATTCCGGTCAAAGGCCGAGACCTTACGCTACTTTATCCCGAGTGGCTTCCGGGGACACATTCGCCATCGAACCCCGTAAGCGACCTCAACGGCCTGGTCATTACGGCGAATGGCAAAACCATCCCGTGGGTCCGCGACTCGGTGAATATGTATGCCTTCCATGTCGAGGTGCCGCAGGATGCAAGCTCGCTCGATATCAATTTCCAATTTCTCGCGCCGCTGGATCCTAAACACGGCCGCATTGAAGCGAAGTTCGCAGACATTACCTGGAACAGCGTCCTGCTCTACCCCGCGGGATACTTCTCCCGCGACATAAAGTTTGACACCACGCTTCGACTGCCGGAGGGCTGGAAATTCGCCTGCGCGCTGGATGTGAAATCGCAAGACGGGAACTCAGTTGAATTCAAAGATACGACATTGAATACGCTGATCGACTCGCCTCTCTATGCGGGCGCAAACTTCAAGCGTCTGGATCTGTCGACTGGGCCGGATAATCTCGTTTACCTGGATGTGTTCGCAGATAAAGCTGCCGATCTCGAGATCACTCCCGAAGAGATTCAATTCCATAAGAACCTGGTCATTGAAGCGCAAAAACTTTTCCACTCGCATCATTACGACCATTATGATTTTCTCTTTTCCGTCAGCGACGTAGTGAGCGGCAAAGGACTGGAGCACCACCAATCCAGCGAGGACGGCTCTGCTGCCAATTACTTCACGGACTGGAGTGCGGGAGTCGCACGCCGGGCGCTCCTGCCGCATGAATACACTCATTCGTGGAATGGCAAATTCCGCCGGCCGGCAGATCTTTGGACGCCAAATTTCAACACGCCCATGCGCAATGACCTTTTATGGGTTTACGAGGGCTTGACCGATTATTACGGCAACGTCCTTACGGCGCGTTCCGGAATGCGTACCTCCGAGCAAGCTCGCGATACGTTCGCGCAAATTGCCGCGTCCTTCGAGATCAGTCCGGGGCGCACATGGCGCTCTTTGCAAGACACCACCAACCAGCCCATTATGCTGGGACACTCAACCGATCGGCAGGATTGGGCAAGCTGGAAGCGTTCCTTCGATTACTATCCCGAGTCAGACCTGATCTGGCTTGACGCCGACACCAAGATTCGCGAGTTGAGCGGCGGTAAAAAATCTCTGGATGACTTCGCCAAGCTTTTTTACGGAATCAATAATGGAAGCTACATCACCGTCACCTATACTCTCGACGATCTGGTGAAAGCATTGAGCACGGTGCAGCCCTACGATTGGGCAGAATTCTTCCGCACGCGGGTTTACCAGGTCAGTCCTGGTGTTCCGGAGAACGGGTTCACTCAGGGCGGCTATCGGCTCGTGTACAACGATGACCAGCCGGAGTGGTTGAAGAAGACAGAAACCTTTCGCGGAGCGAATTTCGCAACTTCCCTGGGCTTTTCAATGAAGCCGGACGGCCCTGATTCCCATGGCGGCATTGATCAGGTCTGGTGGGATAGCGTGGCCTTCAAAGCCGGCATTGTGCCGGATATGCAACTGGAAGCCGTCAACGGCCAGAAATATACCGCTGCGGGACTGCGCGAAACTATCCTATCAGCGGAGAAAACCAACGAACCGATTAAGCTCCTGCTGAAAAATGGCGATCAGTTTGTGACCGTATCACTCGACTACCACGGTGGAATGCGCTATCCCCACCTGCAGAAAATCGAGGGAACGCCCGATCGCCTGGACGAAATCATCGCTCCGGGAAAATAGAGGCTNGCAGCAGATTGACCCGGGTGCCTGAGCTCATTCATGAGCCGGCNCAGGCACTGAACCGCAATTCTTAGTTTAGGCGGAAAAATTAGGCGACGTAAAAATGCGCGTTGCGGCTAGTCTGATTTTAGAATTGCCCCCANCACGCTGAGCTTGCCATCGATCGGACCTGTCTTCAATTTTGTGATGTCAAGGCCCAGAATCTTCGCGANCAGCGGATAGACGTTTACGTTTTCAAACGGAGCAAGCGCAGCTCCAGTTCGAATGTCGGGTCCTGCGGCAACAAACAGGGCCTTCATTTCGGGCATGTGCGTGGCGTCATAGCCGTGCATACCCACAGGTGGGTTCTCAAGACCACGGGCGTCTGGGTAAGCGGTGATGAGATAAGGGCCGGTGGGGACGACGACGGGATCGCCCTCGCGGGGATTGCTGTCAAAGTGGAGGTAGGCAGGCACTTGGGCCCGGCGATAGACGAGGAATTTGTCGCTCTTTCCGCGGAGCGCTTCATAGGCTTTCTGCGCATCATCGTCGGATTTAGAGTAGAGAATTGAATCTACGGTCTGGACAAACCATGAGGGGTTCAAACCGTACTGATCGAGGCGGACGGGCGGCCTCTCGACTTTTNCCATTCCATGATCGGCCAGCACGATTAAATCAACGGGCAGCTTGGATTCCTTGATGCCATCCATCAGCCTCCCAATCTCGCCGTCAAGTTCGTGCACGGCTGCGGCAACTTCGGGACTATCAGGACCATACCGGTGACCCGCTGTATCGGTATCGGAGAAATACAGGGTGATCATGTGCGGGCGCTGCTCCGGTGCCAGATGGAGCCAAGCGAGGACCTGATCGACACGTTTTTCATTGGGAAATTTCGCATCGTACTTAAGATAAAAAGTGGGGCGAAATCCCTGGATCTCGGCCTCGGAACCGATCCAGAAAAAACAAGCCGATCGCATGCCCTGCTGCTCGGCCAGCACCCAGAGCGGGGTTCCGCCGTACCAGGTGCCGTCGCCGACTGACTTGGCATCATGGTAGCTGTAGACCTCTTTTCGAGACGGNTCATAGAACGTGTTGGCCACGATACCGTGATGTTCCGGATACAGGCCGGTTACGATTGTGTAATGGTTGGGAAAAGTGATGGAAGGATAAGCGGGAAGCATTCCCTCGGGTGCGCTGGCGCCCTCGGCAGCGAGGGCGAGCAGATGGTCGGCGTGATAACGCTTCGCGTAGTCATAACGGAAGCCGTCCAGAGAAACAAGGATGACGTAGTGTTTCGAAAGTTGCGGCGGCGCATTCGGGCCGTGATCAACGGCGATAACAGTGGAGACGGCCTGCCCGTAAGACAAAGCCGCGAAGCAACCGACCGCGAGTACTGCGTTGAAAACGCGGATAGAAAATCGTCTCACGAGATGGCCCATACATAGTCTCCGGTTGCCTTTTAGGATGCCACATCAGAATAGTTGCCGTTGAATCGCCCAAAATCTTAGTAAAACAACTCCTATTTGCGAAGAAAAAGTACAACTTCTCAGGCTCGTAGTCTGGACTTCCCGCCCCTCGAGTGGCAGAAATTTTTCAGGCCGATCCCGTTGCCACAAAACAAGAATACCCCCGATAATCTTTATCTTAGGTGACGTAACCGTCTGGCCATGAATCAATCATCGTTCGGTCCCACCATCGACGAATATCTTCGCAAGCGGCTGATGCCGGTTGAAGGCGCGATCCCGCAACTGGCGGGCATCGATATGTATGGCAACTCCATTCCCGCGGGGACGGTTGGCGGCGACCTCTTCGAGTACATCAACTTTCAGCAGCGCTACAACATCGACGGCCGCATCGCGCGAGCACTCAAACTTGCGAAGCTCTATCTTGATCCTTTGCCGCCCGGTCAACCGGAGCGCAACATGGTGGATGATCATGTGGGCTGGCTGGAAAATCGGCTGAACCACGAGCCATCGACGCCTCTCGAATACAGAAAAGCAAAAAGCTCGGAGCAGCTGCGTATCGCCGAAGATCTGCCGGAGTTGAAGACCACGGCAGGTGTATTGCTGGTGGATGCGCAGGGACACGGCCTCATCTCGGCCAAAATTGCATCGACCGTCCACGATACATTTCATGCTTTAATGCTGGTGGAACTTGACCGCCACGGTAAAACGACGCCGGGATTTTTTGAAAAAATCAATCTACGGCTGGCGCAGTCCGTCACCGCGCGCAACGCGCTGGGACGCAATCCCAATGACAGTGCGCGCGAAATCGCCACGATGCTCTACGGCGAAATGCGTCCCGAAGGACTTTTTCGTTTCGTTAATTTTGGCCATCCGCCGCCGCTGGTTTTTTCCAACGAGTTCGACAAGTTTATGGAGATCGACCACGATCGAATGGTGCAGTTTCCTCCGCTAGGCCTGGAAATTCCCGAAGATCATCCCGATCGCAACAAATATTTCTCGATCAGCCTGCGTAAACGGCAGGTGAACTCCTCCGATGTGGCGGAGATTACGCTGATGAGTCCAGGCGACATACTTTTTCTCTATACCGACGGAGTCTACGACGCCAATGATGACGAGGAACGATCCCAGTTGGAGCGCGTAATGCGGAGTCACAAAGAACAGCCCGCCCGCGAAATTTGTAACGCGTTGCTTGACTACGCCGTCAAGCGCGATGAACGCTTACTGCAAATCGGTGAAGCTGACGTCATTGACGACAAGACGGTATTCATCATTAAGCGCAGATAGATCGTCGCCAGCAAGTCTTCACTGTAGGGAAATCCGACTTTTTATCGCTCTGAAATACGCGAAATATGCCAATTTTCCCCGGTAATTGCTCAACCACACCCTGCGCTCCGCTCTCGCCGTGAAGATTACCTGCGTCGCGTAGGTCAAGGGATTCGGGCTGGAAGTAACGCTCGCGGTTGAGGTCGCGCTGTTGATCGATCCGCCGGCATCGAACCACCGTTTGCCAAATTGATTCCGGACAGCTGGTTTGCTAAGGTCGTCATCATGTCCGAGGGCGCCAAGTCCGAGCAATCTACTGACCAGATACGCGAATTGCTCGACTCCCTTTATCGCGTGGATTCGGGACGAATCCTGGCAACGCTGATCCGCTTGCTCGGCGATTTTGATCTGGCCGAGGAGGCGATGCACGAAGCCTTTGCGGCTGCGCTGAGCCTGTGGCCGAGCAGTGGAGTGCCCGGCAACCCGCGACCATGGTTGATTTCGACGGCTCGATTCAAAGCCATTGATACTCTGCGTCGACGGGCAAGATTCGATGCGTCCCAAGACGAGCTCGTACGCCATATCGAGGCGCAATCGAGTTTGGGGCAAGGTTCTAGTGAAGCGGGCAGCAATGAAGAGAACAACCTTGAAGACGACCGGCTGCGGCTGATTTTTATCTGCTGTCATCCATTGCTGGCGCCGGAAGCGCGCGTTGCACTCACCCTGCGTGAGGTGTGCGGGTTGACCACCGAGGAGATCGCGAAGGCATTCCTCACCACTCCGCGAACGCTGGCACAGCGCATAGTGCGCGCCAAGGCAAAGATTCGAGAGGAACGAATTCCCTACGAGGTGCCGATGCCGCGGGAACTGCCGGAACGGCTGGACGCGGTGCTGCAGGTCATCTATCTCGTCTTCAACGAGGGTTATTCGGCTGCGGCGGGAGCGGACGTAACGCGGGCCGAGCTAACCGGCGAGGCGATTCGGCTGGGCCGCTTGCTGACCGAACTTCATCCAGAGCCGGAAGGCGTTTCTCCGCAGATCGTGGGCGCAGAAATAACGGGGCTGCTTGCCCTGATGTTGCTGCAGGAATCCCGTCGCGCCGCGAGAACCTCTCCGACCGGAGAGCTGATTTTGCTGGAGAATCAGGATCGCGCGCTCTGGAACAAGGAGCAGATCGCGGAGGGAGTGGCATTGCTGGAGAAGGCCCTGAACAACCAGCAGAGGTCCCGCCGCTTCGGCTCCTACACACTGCAGGCTGCGATTGCGGCCGTTCATGCGGAGGCGGAATCGGTCGCCTCGACAGACTGGCGGGAGATTGTTGCGCTCTACGATCGATTGCTACAAATTCAGCCTTCGCCAGTTGTACAGCTGAATCGTGCCGTGGCCATT
>JGI12635J15846_10000013_pt1 | contig 97215 bp, 64 predicted proteins | sample BlaSpr_A8_OM2_M2_FD_15846 | JGI IMG/M metagenome (IMG submission 15846)
GGCGGCGAGACGGCGGCCAGTACGATGGCGGTAACTCCAACCCAGGGCCACCACCGGCCGGAGGTCTTGTCGTCGGTCTGTTCATCGACTACAACCCGAGTGATCGAATGACTCTCGACCACGATGTCTGGCCTTTCGGGAACGAGCCGCACTTTCTCGGTAAAGCGGTAGCCGCGACCGGGGACGGTGACGATGTAACGATGGTCGCCGACGGTCTCGGCCAGGGTCTTGCGCAGGACAAAGATGTTCTGCGCCAGGTTCGACTCCTCGACGAAGGTGTCGGGCCAGACGGACTTCATTAGATCGTCTTTGAGAACCACGGTCTCGCTGTGCTGGACTAACACGAGCAGGGTTTCAAAAGCCTTGGGCGGCAGCGGGACGGGTCGGTCATCCCGCAATAGGAGCAGTTTGTCGGGGTCGAGGCGAAAAGGTCCAAACTCGTATAACTGTTTTATTTCCGTGGCCATAGCCAGACCCTGATAATCCTGAGAAATTCTGATGGCTTCCTAAAGCCTTCCGCGGCCCACTTGCGGCAGAGCGCACTCCCGCCAGGCTAGAGCGCCGGGAAGTCGTACCGGACTTGGCTGGCACTTTAGCACGAGAAGCGCGCGGGGTAAAGGTTTTGAGGAGGCCGTCGGAGGCCGTCTCGGTACATAACTAAGGATAGAAATCACCATCCAGACCGACCAGATTTTGACCATCCGGCGCAGCGCTTGCGCGCGCCAGTGGTGCCGGCAGTGTGGCTGCGAGGTCGATGTCGTCCAGGCAGAAATCTTGGCGGGCAAGGGACGGATGCTCGACACAGGAGGCGAGACGAAGCAATGGCATTGCTTGGAGGGGCCGGACGGGACACCGCTCGTGTGCCTGGAGTCGCTGCTGAAGGCAGGTTGAAGTGAGGGCCGTTAGGAAGATTTGAGTTTTTGGAATTCCTCCGAAAAGCCGAGCGGAGCAGAGTTGTTCGGGCAGATTGCAAAGTTGTCATGGGGCGACGTCGCCCGATAAACGGCGGGTGGGTTGCGGGGAACAATCCACCTGCCGCCGGCTTCACGGATCATTAGCGTTGCTAAATTATCGGCGGACTGCTTAGGAGTTTAGGGATCGGTCCCGGTAGCGGCTTCGACCATTTCGACCATTAGTAATGTCGCGTCTTGCGCTACTTCCGCGATAAGCTAACTAGATGTGGCATATCCAATTCCGCTCAGGATCTCATGCTTGCGCCTCCGATTGAACATATTTTCATCGTCGGAATGGCCGGTCCTTCCGGCAGCGGCAAATCGACGGTAGCCAAGCGCGTGGCTTCCAGTCTCAACGGGCACGTTATCTCGACGGAGGTCTATGCCGTGGAAATGAATCATCTTCCACGCGAGGAACGAGCGAAGTTGAATTATGACGAACCGGGTGCAATCGATGTGCAACTACTGGAGAGCCATATCCGCAACTATTCCTTGGGCAAGGCGATCGAGGCTCCCATCTATGACTTTGCGGAACATTTACGAGTGAGCGACCGGCGTGATCATATTCCTGCGAAGTCGTTGCTGATTGTGGAAGGTATCTTGGCTCTGCACTGTGCTGCTCTGCGTTCACTCTTCAACCTAAGCATTTACCTCGATGCCGGCGATGAGACGTGTTTGCATCGCCGTAAGGTACGGGATATTACCGAACGCCAGCGCTCGCTGGACTTTGTTCTGTGGCAATACGAGAACATGGTATTACCCGCAGCGCGGCAGTACTTGTTGCCGTCAAAACGCTACGCCGATCTTGTCATAGACAGTGCGCCGGACCTCCCTACGGTGGAAAAAACTGTCTTCGATGCCATTGTAGACAGCCGCGGCAGTGCGGCCGCTTCAAAAAGAAAAGACCACGAACAGGCCGGTCGGTAAATTTTGTCGTGATGCCGAAGATCTTCGAACTGGCGGAAAGATCTCAGCGGGTGGCCCTCGCCCTCTCCATCAACATCTTTAGTGAGGCTCGGTAAATTTGCTCGACGGCAGGCCGACGATAGTCCCAGCGCTCGTCCGCGTCCGGTGGAATCACCATCATCGCCGCATTTGCCTCGAAGAGCAGCACTTCCCCTTGATCGTCTAAACCAAAATCAATGCCGCCATAATCGAGGCCGAGCCTTTGCTGAATCGCTTCGAGTGCGGCCATGGTGCGCGGCCCCAGCACTCCGGTCATGTTCTCCAAAAACTCGGCATCCTCGGCGCGGTGCTCCTGAAAGTCTGCCATCTCAGCGCTGAAACAATGAATTTTCCAGTGGCTCGAAATCGCGGCATGCAGCGGATAGAGCTGTCCATATGTGCTGCCAATAAGATTAGTGGATTCTTTTCGTCGAGAGCCCTATCTTGCAGCTTCCTAATCTGAACTCTTAGCGCGTCCGAGCAAGAAAGCAGATAGTGCTGGGAGTCCTCCTATACTCCTCGTGGGCAAGCGGAGGATCACGCACCTATTAATGCGACTCGTCCGGGATTTCATCGCCGCGACAACCCATCAAGCCAGGTCGACGCCGGTCTTCGCCCGCTTTCATTCGACGGTAGGAGAGCCGGATGCGAGAAATCCAATTGGCTTGCGCTTCCGTATTCATATTGTCGGTGGGTCAGTGATAACGCTCCCGGAAAGTGCGCTAGCCGCAGCGGTATTTCGCGAAGCACGGCATCAGCCAGGATCAATCCGTTATTCACAATCCAGTGAGGCTGGAATGGACAAGTGGCGACTCATTCTTCTGATGTTTTGTGCGGTATCCGCATGGTCTCAAGTTCCGCCTTTAAGGTCAGCCGCATTGAAACCCCCTGGCCTTACGCCGGAAACAGACAAGCAGATCCAAACCCTGCAAGACCATGTCAAAGCCGCGCCGGGCGATTACGCAGGTTATGACGGTCTAGGGTTCGCCTTGTTTCAGAAGGCGAGAGAAACCGGCGACATCGCTTATTACGATCTGGCCGAACAGACCCTCAAGAAGGCGCTGGAATTGGCGCCCCAAGACTTCCGAGCCGCAGATCCCCTGGTTCACATGGCATTGGTGTATATGGGCGAACATCGCTTCTCCGACGCTCTCGCTTGTACACAAAAAGCGATCGGCACAGGCTCCGGAAATCTGGCGGCATTCGCCATCGAAGGGGACGCTTACACCGATATGGGCGATTACGGCGAGGCGGCAACGGCCTATAAAACCGCGCAGAGCCTTGGCCGGGCGACCTCATCACCATTGACGCTCGCATACATGAGCGACAGTCGCTTGGCATATCTACGTTATTTGCATGGAGACTCCGCGGAGGCCGTTCGGCTCATGAAGAGTGCCATCGCGGCCGCGCTTCAGAACAATGTTCCCCGAGAAAATCTCGCCTGGCTCTATTTCGAATCAGGCGAGCGCTACTTTCAAGCAGGCGACTTGGGGAATGCTGACTTGTCCTATCAGTCAGGCATAACGGCCGATCCCAATCACTATCGCTCCTTGGCCGGTCTGGCCAAAGTCCGGGCCGTGCAAGGCAAACTTGAAGAATCCATTGCGCTCTATCAGCGCTCGATCGGCATCATTCCGTTTCCCGTTTATGTCGCTGAGTTGGGCGACGTTTACAAAAAAATGGGACGAGTGCGTGAAGCGCAGCAGCAGTATGACCTGGTCGAGTACATCGGACACCTCGGCAAGTTAAATCAAGTGCTGGCCAATCGCGAACTGGCTCTGTTCTATGCGGATCAAGGGATCAAGCTGCCGGAGGCCTTGGAGCTGGCGAGGAAGGAGCTCGAAATCCGGCACGACATTTACACGTGGGACACCCTGGCGTGGGTCCTCTACCGGAATGGCCAATTTCAGGAAGCGGCCGAAGCAATCAACAAAGCTCTAGCTTTGCACACCAATGATTCGCTGCTGCTGTTTCATGCCGGCATGATCTGCCACAGCTTGAACAAGGATTCTGATGCGGAAGACTTCCTCGGTCGTGCGTTGAAAGCAAACCCGCATTTCCACATTTTTCACGCCGAAGAAGCGAAGCGAACTCTTCAAGAGATCGCCCAATCGCATAACCGGGATTTGAGGTCAAGCAATGCGCAATGATCACAGTAATCGTAATAAGGATAACGGCAACAATCACAACAAGAGCACTCTTCGACGTTTGGGAATCGTTCTGTTCCTGTTTGTGCTGATTTTGGGCTGCGCGACCGCCTTTGCCCATCCCATGGGAAATTTCAGTGTCAATCATTATTCGAAGATCAAAATCGGCCAACAGTCCATCGAGATCCAGTATCTGATCGATATGGCCGAAATTCCTACCTTCCAGGAGAGCCGGCAATTCGACCTTACGCCCAAGGCAGACGATTCCAACGCCGTCCGCTATCTCGACCGGCAAGAACAGCTCTTCAAGGAAGGACTCTCTTTAGAGAGCGATGGCCAATCTGTCCGTTTAGAGACGCTATCGCGACAGATAGTATTCAGCGACGGCGCCGGCGGTCTGCCGACAATGAAAATCGGGTTCGTGTTTCGTGGCCAGCCTGGCGTCAGCACTGGTGGTCACAAACTTTCGTACATCGATAACAACTTTCCCGGTCGCTCGGGATGGAAGGAAATCGTAGTTCTCGGCGACGGAGTTGCCATTGTTGACAGTTCCGCTCCCGCCAGCGATCGCAGCCATGAACTCTCCAATTACTCTAGCGATGCGTTGAACAGCCCGCCCCAGCAACTGTCAGCCCTAGTCGACTTCAGGACTCCCCCCAAAGGATCAGAACCGCAGCTTTCATCAGCGGCGATTAGGACTACTTCTAGCCGCGCGATTCCTCCGCCACGACCCTCGGCACACCAGAAATCTGCGCCTTCGCTGCCGCTTCAAAGACAGCGCCGCTCGTCTGGCGTGACCACGTCTGGTGTAATTGCGTCTCGCGTAATTACGTCTGGCGCAATTACTTTGTCTGACCCGAGCGCGCAATCCTCTCCCCGAAGCATGGCCGCATCCACTGTTTCTCCACTGTCATTAACGACACGCGCACAGAACACGCCTCGCAGTCGCTTTACCGAACTCATCTTGACGCAGGGTAAGTTGAGCTTCTGGGTATTGTTCTCGGCTGCTCTGATTGCCGCAGGTTTGGGCGCGCTTCACGCGCTCGAGCCCGGACACGGCAAGACCATCGTTGCTGCCTACCTTGTGGGTTCACGCGGAACCGCAAGACATGCGGTATTACTTGGAATCGTCGTCACCGCCGCCCACACGGCGGGCGTATATCTGCTAGGGGTCCTGACCCTCTATGCATCGCGGTACATTGTGCCGGAGCAGCTCTATCCATGGCTCGGCGCGATTTCCGGTCTGAGCATAGCCGCACTCGGTATCTTCATTTTCCTCAGACACTGGACCGGCGAAACCGGAGAGCATTCGCACGCCCCTGGAGAAAAGCATTCACACTGGTTCGTCTCCATGTTTAAGCAGGCCACGTTCAAGTCCACACCAACAGAACCAGCGAACCGCACGGCAGTCTCTACCGATACCAAACCAGTCGAGCATGCCTTGTCATTGCGTGAACTCTGCCTGCTGGGTATCACCGGCGGGATCGTGCCGTGCCCGGCGGCGCTGGTCGTGCTGCTGAGCGCGTTTTCGCTGCACCGGATCGGCTTTGGATTATTTCTGATCACCGCATTTAGTTTGGGACTGGCGGCCGTGCTGGTGACGGTTGGCCTGATGATGGTCTACGCCAAACGAGTCATGTCTACCCGTTTGCGTACCGGCAACACCGCTCTTCGCTTTCTCCCCATTTTGTCATCCGCCTTCATGATATTGCTGGGCTTGGGAATAACCGCATCGGCTGTCGCATCGGTTCACATCGGGAACGGCCTTCTCTCTCAGGATTTTCTGTCCCATCATTTTCTGTCCCATGATTTTCTGTCCAAAGACAAACTGGTTCCATTCGTAACCGTAATCCTCTTGGGCCTGTTCCTGGGAATGCGTCATTCCACCGACGCCGATCACGTAGTCGCCGTGTCGACCATCGTGAGCCGGCAAAGGTCGATCGGGAGCTCCGCGACGATTGGGTTGCTGTGGGGATTAGGACATACCATTACCATTTTTCTGGTTGGATGCGCGATCATTATTTTCGGCGTCGTGATCCCGCCTCGTCTCGGGTTGTCCATGGAGTTTTGCGTCGCTTTGATGCTCGTCTCGCTCGGAGTATTGAATCTGACCGGAGTCATGCGCCGGCTTACAGAGCGCCTTACTCCGATAAAAGAACCATCCGCAACATCGCAATCGATGGTTTCATTATGCAGCTACTCCACCGCCACTAGGAAGAGAACCCCACGGTTCTTCAGCAGAATGCAACTCCGCCTTGACCGGACGATTGGGGACCGGACGATCGGCAAGATCGGCCTTTATCAGACCATTCGACCGTTGATCGTAGGTCTCGTACACGGCCTGGCGGGTTCCGCCGCGGTCGCACTATTAGTCCTCTCCACCATCAAGAGTCCGCTCTGGTCAACCGCTTACCTGCTGGTCTTCGGTTTCGGCACCATGGTCGGAATGATGTTCATGACCGCGGCAATTTCGGTACCCCTGGTGTATACCGGGAAGAGATTTTCCAGGGTCAACCGGCACTTGGCCGCGATTTCCGGCCTCGCCAGCATGGCTTTCGGGATGTTCCTTGTCTATCACATCGGCTTTGTCGACGGGCTATTCACTTCACAGGTGCACTGGATTCCGCAATAAATTGGTAGGAGTGCCAAGATCGAAGCGATTTGCTCCAGATATTCGCCTCATGCGGCCTTATTACCCACGCGGTAAATGTCGCAGTACGCTCTAGCATTTCTCCGCGAATCACTACGCGCCAATTGCATATCTTGGTTATATCCGTTTTGTAAAAAGTTTTAATTCGCGCAATCCGTTTGCAGCAACGACAACGTAACTCGGACACGTAGGCTAGCCGGAGCGACTGCGACCACATTATTCGCAAGCAGGCAGATCGCTGGCAATGTCAACGAATTCTGCAAAGAGGCATTTCAATGAAAAAGCTGAAGTCAATCATGGCTCTTGCGATCGCGCTGTTCGTGCTGGCACCTTCCAGCTTGTTCGCGTCAAGCCATCGCGAAGCGCCGATCACCGCCTTAGACCGTAGCGCAGACGTTACCGACTGGTATGCCTTTGTCAGCTACGACAATCCCAAAAATGTCACCTTCATCCTGAACGTCGACCCGCTCCTCGAACCCGCCAACGGACCCAACTATTTTCCCTTCGATCCCAACGTGCTTTACGAGATGCACGTCGACAACACTCAGCACGGAGGCTCTGACATCACCTTCCAATTCCGCTTCGCCACCACCATCAACCTGCCCAACCTATTCACCGGATATGTCGGCGGCATCGCCGGCATTCCGCCCATCACGTCTCTCTCGGGTCCCGGCTCTGAAGGTCTGAGCCTGAGCCAGACCTACACCGTCACCATGGTCAAAAAAGGCGTCTCCACCCTGCTGAATGGCGGACAAACGCTTTTCGCCGTTCCGTCGAACGTCGGTCCGCTGACCATGCCCAACTATCAGTCGCTGTTCGACCAGGGAATTTACAACCTGGGCAACGGAATCAGTGTCTGGGCCGGAACCGCCGACGATCCCTTCTTCATCGATCTCGGAGCTTTCTTTGATTCGGTGAATTTCCGCAGCGGAGTCGGTCCGATCCTCTCGCCGGCAATCGATGCTGACAACACCCACAACTATGCGCCGGATGCCGTGGGCGGCTACAACGTCAATTCCATCGTGCTGGAAGTCCCCATCACCATGCTGACAGCCGATGGCCAACTGCACGGTGCAGGCGACAAACGAGCAGTCATTGGAACCTATGGCAGCACGTCGCGTAATGCAATCACCGTGAGGCGTTCCCCGAATCCAGACAAAGACTACGGCTCTTTCCAGCAGGTGAACCGCGAAGGCAATTCGTTGATCAACGAAGCGGTCATCGGCACCGGTTTTAAGGATCGCTTCAGTATGGACAATCCGAAGAATGACTCGCAGTTCGCGAACTTCGTTTTGGAGCCGGTCGCAGCGGCAGTTTTAAATTCCCTGGGGGTTCCAGTTCCACCCACTCCGCGCACCGACTTGCTGCTTTTGGTGCAGTACCAGGCTCCCATCTGTCCGGGATGCCGGCCGAAAGATGCAGGACCAATAGCCGATCTGCTGCGGCTCAACACCGGCATTCCGCCGACTCCGGTGGGCCGCCAATTACGCCTCGGCTTCATCGCCGGAGATGTCGCCGGATACCCCAACGGACGCAGACCGATCGACGATGTGTTTGACATCTCTCTGCGCGCTCTCGAAGGCATCCTCGTCGATCCTGCGAAGTACGGATTGGCGCTCGGCGACGGCGTAAACACCAAAACCGAAGGCTTCAACAATTCCTTCCCTTACGTGATGCCGGCCAACAATGGGCGCAACAGCGCGCACACTGGCCCCGGACAACAAGGCTGCACCGGTCAACCCGGCGGTGTTTGCCCAATTCAGTAGCAAACCCCGTGGCCGTCGTTCTCCAGAGGGCGGCCACGATTTTTCAGAAGCTAATTCCGAATTCCAAAATGAGGCGTGCCATGAAAAGTATCCTTTCGCTCCTTTGCATGATGATAACGATGATCGGCATCGCAACCCTCGCCACTGCGCAAAGCACCACCAGCGCCGCCAGCATTGAGCTTTCGCCAGCCGCGCAGAATATTGCCGCCGCCCGCCAGGTCATCGACCGCAAGCCCGCGGATTATGCCGGTTACAACCTCCTCGCGGCTGCGCTGGTTCGCCGCGCTCGGGAAACCTCCGATGACGCCTTCTACACGCAAGCCGAGGATGCGATCAGGAAATCATTGATCATCGCTCCCAACAATTTCGACGCCGAGAAGATTCGCGTTTCCATCCTCCTTGGCGAACATGAATATCCCGCCGCGCTCGAAATTGCCCAGGCACTCAACAAGAAAATTCCAGACGATGTCATGGTCTACGGCTTATTGACCGATGCCAACGTCGAACTCGGTAATTACGACGACGCCGAGACCTCGGCCCAATGGATGCTCAATCTGAGGCCCGGCAATCGTCCGGCCCTGATTCGGGCTGCCCATCTCCGTGAGCTTTTCGGAGACGCCGAAGGTTCCTACGACTTAATGGAGTTGGCCTACCAGTCGACGCCTCCGACCGAAAACGCCGACCGTGCAGAACTCCTCACGCAGATGGGCCGTCTTCGCTTGAAATCGGGCAGCCCTGATGCTGCCGAAAAACTGCTTCAGCAAGCGCTGGCCTTGCTCCCGGACTATTCCTCTGCCCTCGGAAATCTGGCGGAGCTCCGCATCGCGCAAAAACGTTACACGGAAGCAGTCGTCCTCTTGCAGCAGCGCTATCGGAGCGCCCCACATCCCGCCAATCTCTACGATCTTGCCGACGCCCTTCAGTTAGCGGGACGCGATGCTGAAGCCAGGAAAGCATTCGCCGAATTCGAAACCATATCGTCGGCGGAGTCTCAGCGCCGCGATAACTCCAATCGTGAACTGGTCTTCTACTATGCCGACCAAGCGCACCAGCCTGCCAAGGCCCTAAGCGTCGCGCAACAGGAGTATGCCTGGCGTCACGACGTCTACACCCTCGACGCATACGCGTGGGCGCTGCACGTCAACGGCCAGGACACCGAGGCCCGTAAGCAGATAGAGATCGCATTAGCGGTTGGAATCCGCGATTCCAGAATCTTCGCACATGCTGGCGAAATTGCTCTGAAGCTGGGTGACCGCGCTGCAGCCCAGAATTATCTGCAGCAAGCGGTGTCGCTGCACGCGATCGGATCGGAACATGCACAAATCCTCCTGGCCGAGATCCCACTGCCAAGTAAGCAACGCGAGTAGCAAAGCTAGAATAGGGCAACGCCAAAGCGAAAATGTTCTCACACTGGAAAAACTTCGCAATCCTTGTCGTGTTCCTGACCGGGCTCTGGCTTCCTCTCCTGGGGCAGGGAATTGTCGCCAAGGGCCGGGTCACCGATTCTCAGGGAAACGCCCTGCCCAATGCTTCGCTTCAGTTCATCCGTCACGATTCCGGTGCAAAAGGTCAGGCTTTGTGCCAAACCGTTTCTGGTCCGGATGGCCACTTCGAAATCGGATTGCCGTCTGCTGGCGAGTACGACATTAGAGTTGATGCTGAAGGATTTCGACAGGTCATCGTACCCGCGAATGTTCGGCTACGGGGAAATTCCGAAATTTCCGTTCACCTGGGCCAGCTTTCATCTCGTATGGAGACCGTCACCGTTACTGCAGATGTAAACGGCACGGATGTGCTTTCTCCCGATCCAGCCGAGAAAGTGTTTGTCCGCGAAGACCTGCTGGACGCGAATCCCGGCCGCCCCGGCGCCCCAGTATCGATTCCCGGATACCCCATCGAAACTGCCTCCAGCGGAATCAAAGCGCCGCAGTACTTTGCACCCGGGGTGGCTGGTGATCACGGCGAGCCCATCGCGCAGTACATCGCCGTAGGCAGCTATCTCGTGCCTAACAATCTGTCGGCCAATGCCCACGGCAATGGCTATGCCGATCCCAACATATTTATTCCGGAAGTTCTGGAAAGCGTCCAGGTCGATGGCGGAGCATTCAACGTTCGCGAAGGAAATCATTCCGTCAATCTGGCGGCGACCTACGGACTCCGATCTCGCCTCGATCCGTTCATCACGATAACCGGAGACTATCGGGATATTGAGATTGCAGCGGGACTAAGTCCCACTCCCCAATCGTGGGTGGCATTCGCAGCCTCCTATGGCAACGGATTCCTCGATCGGTTGGAACACCGGCAACAGTACAAATTCAATGGCGAGCGAACGTTTCACCCCGGCGACCATCGGCTCACTCTGTTTGGAGTTGGCTACTACGGTTTCTCCTATGTTCCAGGACTGGTTCCTCTCTTCGCGTTGAATTCCGCCGATGCCAACTTCCCCAATTACGGCGATACCATCGACCCGCGGCAGAAAGATCAGACCCATACCGCGCTCGTGGCCTTCAACGACGTCTGGCAACTCAGCCGAAGCCAGCAACTGGAGCTCTCCGGATTTTTTCGCACCTACAACCTCTCCTTGTCTTCGGATTTCGGACAGGGCCTCATTCGCCAGAGCGAATTTCGCACCGTCGCGGGCGGCAGCGCAAATTATGTGAATAAGATTGCCGAGTATTTTTCCTTGCTCGGGGGTTTCGACTACGAGCGCGAAGCGCCGCGCCGCGACGATCTTGATCGCTACGGATTCTTTAATCCCGCTACCCCCGCCTATTACGGCCCATTTACTCCGGTGGACGGAAATAACATCACCATAGGATCGGTGACGCCCTACCTTGCGGCCGAAGGCAGTCTGTCCCATTATTTTCGGTACTATCTCGGCTGGCGCCGCGATGAAATTAATATTGACAACGACGATCTCCTGCAGCCGCAGAATTCATTTCAGAAGTGGGTCGGCGTGAACTCACCCAAAAACACCGTTTCCTTTCTTCCTAAGCAATCGTGGTACGCTCCCGTGATCTCACTCAGCTTTGGCCAGGCTTTCTTCACGGAAGATCCCCGCACTGGCACCGGAACTACCGTAGGCACCCCGGTAGCCACAGCGCATTCCTATCAGGTTGTCGCCAGCAAAACCATTCACCGGACAGATCTGCGGCTTACTCTGGGCCACGTAACCACCAGCGCGGAACTGGCAAAAATTGACCCGGATACCGGGCTTGAGTTTAACGAAGGGCCCAGCCGCCTTCGCTTTTTAACGACTGCAGTGCAGCAAAACTTCCGTTACGGATCACTTCTGGCAACCTTCTCCAAAGCCGATGCACGCGACCTCGATTCGGGAGAACCAACTCCCGAAGCGCCACGAACCATCTTCGATCTGCTGGGAACGATTCAGAAGCTGCCTTTTCGTCTCCAGGCGCGAGGCGGGTTCGAATACGTAGGCACGAAACCGTTAGGCACAGGATGCCTGCCCAACTTGAATGCGGAGTGCACTGGAACTCCGGTAAAAGAGTTTCGCGGCGCTGTCGTTCGCCCTTTCCGGAATGGACGCCTTGATGCCGGCGCAAATTTCCTCATCGCCCGCGGCTACACTGGGCAGACGACGGAAAATTTCTTCCCGTCCGTTATTCAGGAAGTTGTAGGAGTGCGCCTACCTTCATATGCAAGCCTGTCTGTCACCTACCGGTTCGGTCGCTCGGTCAGCCCCTGACCATCGCGCCCACCCGCCCAACTCTTTTCAGGCGATCACTAGCGCACAACGAATACTGGCGATCCTAGCTTAGCTTGATCGCCAGTAATTCGTTCTTCGAATCACGGTCTCAGCCTTCTCGTCGCCCGCCGTGATCGACTCATAGCGAACCTCGGCCGGCGAAATGGACCGGGCGAAAATGGACCGGCGAAATGCTCACCGTCTGTTGCTCTTGAACTACGGCACCTGGAAAGTCACGTTGCTCGAGAGCGTGCCGCTGGGCGTTACCACCCGAACCACGCCGGACGTGGCGCCCTCGGGGACGTTGGTTGTGCTTTCGGAACTCGATACAACCTTGAACGTAGCCGCCGTGCCGTTAAATGTGACGCTGGTCGCGCCCTTCAGATCCGTTCCCAGAATCTTGACGGCTGCTTTCACCTCGCCGGACGTGGGCAGCGTTTTCACGAACGGCCCGAGACCCATGTCGAGGCTGAAGATCGTGCCGCCGCAGGTGATGGTACAGCTGGGCCACTCAGTACCGCCTGCCTGCATTGTCCCGTAGAGGGTGCCATTGGTATCCTGCATCAGCGTGCCGCCGCCGTTCGGGCCAGATCCATCCGTGCCGTCCAAGCTGTGCAGCGTGGTCAGCGATTTCGACGGCGTGATCGAGGTTTCGAAAAGCATCCTCCACGCCATCGCGCGAAATGGTCCCGCCATATTTTTTTAGTCATCATCCTCCAATCAGTTGCCCGGAGCCTCTCCGAAACTCCGGGCGCGCTTGGGTTTTATTCGCTGTCCTAATCGCTATCTGGCGGATCGATCTCCACGCTGTCATTCTTGATAAAGAAGCTTCCCTCCAGCGGAGCTTGCAGGGTTGTGTACTTCGATGGCGCGTGGTGGAAGTTGAAAAAATCGTGGAGATCATTACTCGCTCGCGCGTCAGCAAATCCGAGATTGCCGAGATCAAAGATTCCCTCGATCGCTTTCAGGATGCTGCCAAAATCGTATTTCAGGTTGCTGATGTATCCGACCTTACTCGAATAAGCCGAAACCACTACCAGCGGTACGCGAAAGCCCAGTTGATAGTCGTTCTGATTCGCGCCAGTCTGGAACACCGGCTGCACGTGATCGTACCAACCTCCCCAATCGTCCCATGTGATAAAGATAGCGGTGTCTTTCCAGTAGCCAGTGCCGTCGTCGCAATTCGTGTTATTTCCAATGGCGTTGACAATGGCTGCGACCCACGACGGTCCTTGTCCGCTGTTAATGGGATGATCCGAATATTGTCCGGCTGGAGTTATCCAACTTACCTGCGAGAGGGTACAGTTGGCGACGTCATTCAAAACATCCGGTGGAACGGTGTCGACGTAACCGTTCGATGCGCCTTTCGTCCAATCGGGTCCCGTGCATACGCCGTTTACCGGCATGCAGATGTTCGAGAGCGAATTCGGCGCCACCCAAAGACTGGTCTGGCCTTGGGCATAGTAGGTCCAGGTGATCTTAGGACTGGGCTGACTCAACAGGTAATCCATCGCGTTGCGAGTGAAGCATTCCGCGATTTCGTCGCCGGGGGTTTCCGTACCATAAGGCGGCGCACCGCTTCCGTTCGGGCGAATAAGTTGGACGGACTCTCCTGAGCCGCAGCCATAATTGGTTCCACTATTCTCCGCTACAAACACGCCCAGCGCATCATCTGCCGCGGTGGGCGCCGAAGTGGCGCCAAAAATAAACTGATGGGCAGGATAACTCGGACCTTGGTTGGTCTGAAACATACGGTTAGCCCATCCATAAGTCGTCGCTAAGATGACATATGGATCGAGAACGCCACCTTTGCTGCCATTGCCATTAGTTACGGGCGAGTTATATACGTACATGAATTGAGAATAATTGTTGGCTGGAACCACGCAGCCAAAGACATTGGCCCCGCAGTCGGTCGGAACATTGGCGGCAGGCTTACCGCTGATTCCCTGGTTTTCAAACTCGAAGTTCCACCCGCTGATCGTTCCGTTCAGCTTCGGTCCGCCATGGCTGTGATCGAGGTCGAAGTTAGTGGCCAGTCCAACAGGAGTTAGGGGGACGGTCTGGCCATCGGCGTTCACATAAATTGATGCGATATCGTAGGTTCCGCCAGCCCCGGTTGCACTGCATCCAGGCACGCCGCCGTTGGCGGTGCATAATCCCTGAAAGAGATTGTCCGGTGTGCGGTTTTCCTGAAAGATCACGATAACGTGTTTCAAGGGAGTGTTGCTGTATTGGGCGTGAGCGGCTGTTGCCACGAGCGTGGCGGCGAGAAGTAATAAAACCCTGGGGATGGATTTCATAGCGATTCTCCTGGTTCAGGAACTAGGTTCAGGAACTGGCAGGTGGACGAGGTGAGCAACGCCAAAAAAAGGAACGCGATGCACCTACTGTCTCCAACTCGTCATAACCCGTAACTTGGATGAATGACTCGCCCGATTAGAAAATTAATTTGTGGTGACTATTTTCGTGCGCACGGCGGTGCAATAAATTGCAGCCGGACAGAATTCTTGCGGATCATTTACTGCATCTCCAGCAGCGCCGCCATCGTCTCCACCCCATTCCATAGGTTTTGCAGGCGCAGATTTTCATTGGCGGCATGTTGATTGTCGTCGTAATTAGCAATAGGCACGGTAATCGTGCGCGTCTGGGCTGCGCGCTCCATTGCTCCAAGGGGAACACTGCCGCCCATCGTGGGCAATAACACAAGATCGCCATGCGCACTCGCAACGGCTCGAATGACCTCCTGCGCGATCGGGAGATCCATGGGCGTGCGCACCGCGTTGTAGCCGGCTTGGTCGCGCACGACCAACGCGACCTTCGCATGCGACATGAGGATTTCGCGCGAGGGTTCGTTGTCCACGATGAAATATCCGCGCGACCGAATGTAGTCCATCACGCGTTTCTGTTGCTCTTGCCAATCGACGCCGACCACGAGGCGCAGGTCGAGATCCGCAATAGCGGTCGGCGGAATCACATTTGTGGCGTGGGCTCCAGTCTGTCCGGAGGAAAGCCCGTTGATGTTCAACGAAGGCTGGTTAATCAGTTCGAGAAGATGCTTGCCCGATCCATCGACATGCCCGAGCCAAAATGAGCCCATCAGCATTTGATCATTCACTGGGGCGAGAGCCAGCGCCCCACGCTCCATCGCCGTCAGCGGCGCAATTCCGTCATAGAAATGCGGCACCAGAACGTGGCCGTCTTCATCTTTCATTCCCGCAAGCAATTGCGCCAGCATCATGGCCGGATTCGGCGCCCAATTCCCATAGTGTCCGCTGTGCAATCCATGATGCGGACCATAGACGGTGATCTCCAGGTGAGCGTCGCCTCGCGCCCCGAAAACAACGGTCTGCTTTCCGCTCTGATCGACCGGCCCGTCACATACCAGCCAAACATCACCATGCACCAGATCGCGGTTTGCGTCGAGTATCTGCTCGAGGTGCGGCGACCCCGCCTCTTCTTCGCCCTCCCACACGAAACGAATATTCGCTCGCAAAGGAATCTTGGCGCCTCGCAGAGCGTCGAGCGCAGTGAGCTGAGCAAAGATTGCGGCCTTGTCGTCACCGGCCGACCTGGCGTAAATGCGCTGCTCGCCGTTCACCTCGCGAATCGTCGGCGTGAAAGGGGAATTACCCTCCCACTCCGAAGGCGTCACCGGCTGCCCGTCATAATGCGCATAGAAGACGATCGTGTGTTGCGCGCCCGGCACGTCGATTTTCCCGTACACGACGGATGGCGCGGATGGAACCGACAGCAGACGCGAATCGACACCGCGCTTTTTCAGCATCTCGACGAGAAGGTCAGCGTTGCGCTTGAGATTCGCGGGATCGGCGGCGACGTTGGGTATCGCCAGAAATCCGCTGAACTGTGGTAACAACTCCGCCTGATGCGCGGTGGTGTATTGATGCGCAGCCTCTGCCGGAGTTTGCGCTGAGAGCGCGGGCGGAACAACGCACAAGAGAATCCAACATAGCAGGCGAAGTCTCGGACGCATCGTCACACTATACATTTTTCTTAGCGTGATGGATGCCGACCCAAAGCACAAGCATGCCCTCGGCGACAGGCAAGCGTCTGGCAGGCTGCGGAAAAACTCGATTTTGTCTTGGCTTTTGCGTGGAGCAGCGGTTCACCGCCGCGATAAAAGCTTCTTTTCGCTGCCGGCTTCAGCCGCTGAGGTGGACTATAGCGCGTCCAACGAGTTTTGCCGCAACCTCCTGGGGATCGACGCCGCTCGCGAAGTTATTCTTACGGACAAGCGGCGCACACTGGTGTGCGCGCCACGTCGTATCCAAACGAAACCTGCGCTGACGATTGCGTTACCAAGTCTGTTTCAATCCAAAACATGTGTGCCGGATCAATGAAGTAATAATTAACCGCCATCGGAACATCGTTGCCGACCGGGGGGAAAACGGCGTTGAACTGAGCGTTAGGGTCGGCGTATAGGGTGCCCCCGAAAGGAAGGTTGGATGCCGGACTCTGAAATGTGCCGAGGAAGCCATTGTCCTGGCCCGGGCCATTGCTCGCATCTGCCAGGCCCAATAGAGGCGGAGTGTTCGCAGAGTTCGCGTTCATCTGAGCAGTGCCGTCGGTTTCGCTGCCATTTTCCTGCGTGAAACTCATGCCGTAATCGCCACTGAAGGCCGCGGTGCCAGATTGCTGGTAGACAACTCCCGTCGCAAACGATGCGTAATTGACATCTCCGGCAGCGAGCACCAAGGCCGCGGGTTCACCGGCGCCAGCGGCGAGGCTCGTGAGATAGAAATAGTATGTGGGATTGTAGGCAGGCTTAGGCTCGGTGCCAAATGTGATCGAGGTTGAGACGGCTCGGCCCGTCGAGTCGATGGAATATCCTCCCGTGAACGATTGGCTGATCTGAGCGCCGGTGATTCCGTTTTGTTTGCAGCTCGGTTGAGCGCAGTTCAATTGCAGAAAAGTATCGGAGAATCCACTGGTGAAGTCGCCATTGCCATCGGAAGTAAACAGGCCAGCCGAAGTCAACGTTGACGGAGTTGTATTGCTGCAGCAGAGGTCGACTCCGCTGACGCCAAAGACGTAGGGCGCACCCGACAATGACGCGCTGTTAAAGCCGCCCTGCGGCAACGTCTGCGCGATGGCGATTCCGCCGGTCAATCCGAAGGCGGTATTATTGTTGACGTTGTTGGTGGTGTAGTCGCTCTCAATCATCTTGATGTGATTGGCGTCGACCATATAGCCGGTAAGCTGAAGATTGACCGGATTTTGGTGGAAGCCAAAACCAGCCGTCAGATTCAATACGACCTGCCCGAATGAATCGGGAGTGCCAATCGGCGCCATCGATGAAAATGGCGCGCTCGTTTCCGTCAGTTCTTTTCCGTATATCTCATCGCTCAAGCCCAAAACGTTGCCCGCCGAAATATTAAAGATGCCGGCAAACGCGATTGGATACGGCGAACTCTTACCTAGCTTTGGTTGAACAGCAGCGCCGTTCATCATGAAGGCGTAGCTACCGGAAGGAGCCACAACGGGGCTAGTCTGTAAGTCCAGAGTTCCAGCGGCCGACGCGCCGGTGATAGCGGCCCCTAAATCTACTTGCGAAATCAGCGCCCGTGGATTCTGCGGCGGGGTGTTGTTAGGGAAGACCAAGGCAAACGTCTCAACCCCGTTGCCGCCGATATTGTTGTCGTTGGTGTTAATGGTGATTGTGCCGCGCCCATCGTTGCCCAGGAAATAACTGCCCGTGAGATTGGTATCTAACGTCGAATTCGACGTAAAGTAATTGCTAGTTTGCTCACCATTAGTAATGTTTCCAGTGCCATCCAGGACGACCGCACCCACCAGTTGATAAGGATTGAGGAAGGAGTCGACTCCCTGAACTTGGAGAACATAGGTGCCAGCAGAAAGGCTACTGTTAAAGGCTGAAACCGTGAGCGGAGCAACTACGTTCGAGATTTGAGCCGCAGTCGCGAACGCCACAACTTCGACGCCCATGGTGTTGCCAGAAATCGTGGAAGGCGCCGTATAGGTTACCGGGGAGCCGCTAGGAGTGCTCAAAGCGCTGAGCGTACCGCAGTTGGACGGAATCTGGCAGGCCAATGACCAACTAACCCCAGCATTGCTGGGGTCATTGGCGACTACTGCCGTGATATTCTCCGAAAAGCCAACGTTGAGCGTGGGTACGGGCTCAGGTTGAAACGCGATAGTGATCTTCGACGGCGGCGGCGGTGGAGGATTCTGCACATTCGCCGTGCTGCCGCCGCTGCATCCGGCGAGCACCGAAATCATCGCCCCTAGCAGAAGAGAGAGAATCCATCGTTGAGTTGCCACCGCCGACCTCCCGGAATTAAACCTCGTCTTGTTCGTCATTTAAGTTTGACATCCAACCCACGCCCAAGCATGACTGCGCGAGCTACTGCCCTGTGCCGCGCAGATACACAAACTGGGGATTGCCCAGAGTCGCCGCTCCGGAGTTTGAAACCTGGGAGTAATTGATAGTAACCAGGCCAGTATCAAGTCCTACGCTGCCGGGTGTGAAAGTAAGGGTGACAGTGCAACTGCTGCCCTGAGCCAGCGTCGCCGGGCAATCGTCACTCTCGGAATAGTTGCCGCTCACCAGAATCCTGCCAACGAAGGTCACGGTTGAGCAATCTTGCACCGTACACTGCGGATAAGTCAGATTCGGATCGTTGAGCAGAGTAATCGTCATCGGCGCGCTCGTCTTGCCAGTGGCCTGGTTGCCGAAATCCAATCCCGCGGTTGGCGACATTCGCAGTGGGCTTGGAGCATTCGCTTTGAGTTCCACCGGAAAGCGGCCGCTATCGATTTCACAATTGGTGGTTACGTTGCTCGAACATTGCACCGTATTCAGTTCGAGAAAATAATCCAGCCCGCTACTGACGTTGGTGTTCGGCTGCGGCACATACGCGACCTGCAGGCTGCAACTCGCCTGAGAAGCAAGCAAGGTTCCGGTGCAAGTATCCTCGGAAATCTGGAAGTTGGGCACCAGTGTGCCGGAATCGGTGTCGCAGTTGTAAAGAATGGTGTCGCCATCTGGGTTAATAGGAAGGACGCCCGACCCGTTGGCCACCACTTGCAAACCCGCCACCGGGCTGGTCGCGAGTAACGGATGCGGAAGCTTGTTCTGCCCTTTGGGTGGATTCAAGCAAGACGCTCGACCAAGAATCTGGACCGGGTTCCCGCTCACATTGGTGAATGACAGCACCTGAGGCAGGCTCGTTTCCGGTGGATTATGCTGTTCCTCCGCGCTGAAATCAAGTTCGGGAGTCGAAGGTTGAATGGCGCTAACGCCAGCGCCCGTGATGGGTACGGCGAACACATTGTCGACATCGGCGGTGGACGGACTCGTAACCGCTACCTTCGCGCTCTGCAGCAATGGACACCACTCCGGAGCCGCACCGGCAATCGATGGCGGAGTCCCGAAAGGAAGCCATGGGCAACCTTCCTGCGGAGAAAAAGTCACCGTTATAGAACAGGACTGCCCGAGTGCGAGCGAAAATGCCTGACCAAGCGAAGGCGCCCCGTTTGCCCCACAAGCATCGGTCTCGGCAAAACTGGGGAGGCCGTTGAAATCGCTCTGCCCTCCGAACGAGTTGTCGCCATCATTCGTGAAACTCAATGTCAGTCCGCTCAGAGCAGAGCTGGAATTATTTGCCAGCGTGATCGTCTGCGTCATTGCCGCCGATTCCAGAGTTTGCGCGGGGAAGGTGATCTCCGCAGGAGTCAGAGTGATCGGTTGCTGGCAAGCCGTCGTGCTGTTCAGTGCCAGGCAAATGTCCCCGGAGTCTCCTGCCGTAGTTGCGGCGCCAAGATTTCCTGGGCATGCGCTTGTGGCGACTAGGTAGGATGGCCCAACGCCATGCAGAATGTAACCGCCCTGCACCGAATCGAAGGTCACCGGATTAACATTGGTGGGCGATCCGGCCGGTTCGCCTATCTGACCTATATTCGCTCCATCAGTCGCGATGATTTGCAGAATGACTGAATTTCCGCTGATCTGTCCATTCACCGACGCCACTGAAAGACAAGGGTAGTCGCTCAGCAACGTTGTCGGATCGATGAAGCTTAAAGTGCCGGTAACGGTCGCATTACTCGCTCCAATGTTTTCGCCTTGAGTAAGTACTCCCGACACGGCGAAATCCTGATTAGTCAGGTTGCTGCCCGGCTCTGTGCTGTGAAAACTTCCTTCGATGGTTCCCGTGATGGGAGGAACGGATATTGCACTCCATGCCAAGCCGGTTTCAGCATATCCGCAAACCGAACCGTCGGGCGCTGTGCCCGCCGTCGACGTATAAGTGCCCATCATGGTCGAGCCATCTGAACTCAATGTTCCTGAGAGAGTGAAGGTCTGCGTCCCGGCTACTGCGGTGAGTGTTATGCTCGAGCGGCTGATAGTTACCGTTACTGGAGTCGATCCGCTGTTGCAGTTTCCCGTAGCGATGTTCGAAGAGGTGACGGAGTAGACTACCTGCCCCGATGCCGAACCGTTGTTTTGCAGTAGAAAACCGCCTTGCAGCCCGCCGCTGAAAGTCGGATCGCTCGGGTTCCCATCGGTCTGCGGCGCCAGCGTGAACTGCCAATTGCCCGAAAGCGTCGCGGAGCTCTGCGGGTCGTTGGAAGATCCGCCGCCACAAGCTGAGAGAATGCCCATCATTAGGATTGCGATCGCCAGCGGCCGTCCGTGGCGGCCAATCGCGTACGGCTCGCATGTCCATGGCAGGTCACGCTTCCCGCGACAAACTCTTCGATAGTCACTCGATCTCTGCATGACGCTCCGCATCCGATAAGCTGCCATAACTTGAGGTCGACAAGATGCCGGTCGCAACTGGCTCAATGGAACGAGTTATTGCCGAACCCGCGCTGACTCCAGTGCCGGTGAGGGGCACTTCAATAATCATGTCGCTGCTTGGGCTGGTAACTATTAACGTCGCCGTAAGAGGCGACGGACACTCCGTCGGCGGTAATCCCAACGCACATGTTTCCAGCGGCGCGAAGGTGATCGTAATAACACAAGGTTGTCCTGATACCAGATCGAAGGGTTGGCCGGATGAAGGGGCGCCGTTGACGCCGCAAGTGTCCGTCTCGGAAAAATTGGTTTCCCCGCTATTGTTGGCTAACGTAAGCGTAAGACCGAGCAAGGTGCTCGAACCGTCGGCCAGCGTGATTGTCTGCATGGTTGGCGGTGTGCCCAGCACTTGAGCCGGAAAGATCAGAGCGGACGGAGTGAGCATGACTGGTTGTTGGCAAGCGCTCGCGCTTCCGAGTGCCAGACAGATGTCCCCATAGTCGCCCGCGTTGCCGACAGTTAGTGTGCTCCCTGAACTCTGCGGACAGGAGTTAGTGCCCACAATGTAAGTTGGCCCGCCGCCATTGAGAATAGCCCCGCCCGTCGCCGAAGCGATGGTGACCGGGTTTACTCCTGTAACCCCATTTGACCCAGGTAACTGTCCAATCTCTCCTATTATCGATTCATCCGCGCCCACGATCTGCAGGTTGATGATGTTGCCGCTAACCTGGCCGCTAACCGTGCCAGACGTGAAGCATGGGTAGTCGCTGAGATTCGTCGTGGTACTTAAAAAAGTCAGATTGCCCGTGACGCTGGCGTTGCTGGCTCCGGTATTCGCCGCCTGGAAAAGCCCGCCCGAGACCAGAAAATCTTGTTCGGCCAATCCGGTGAGGCCGCCTGTGCTATGAAAATTGCCTTGGATCGGACCGGTAATCGTCGGCACAAGAGACGCGGTCCATTGCAGCTCCAACTGAGCAGTTCCGCATGCTGAACCATCGCTGGCGGTACCCGCGGTTGAGCTGTATGTGCCTGTCATCGTCGAGCCATCGAAACTCAGAGTTCCTGCAAGCGTAAAAGTCTGCGAGCCCGCCACCGCCGTGAGAGAAACAGTCTGATCGCTGATTGTTCCAGTAACCTGACTTGATCCGTTGTTACAGGGGTAGGGAAGCAGCGGCAATGAGACAGCGTAAGCTGCCGACCCGGTTATCGCGCCATTCGTCTGCAGCAGAAAACCGCCCTGCAGTCCTCCCACGAACGATCCGTCGGACGGGGGCGCCATCGTGAACTGCCAGTTACCCGCGAGAGTCGGGTTACTGCTTTGTGCACCACCGGAGTTATTGCTGCCTCCGCATGACAAAAGCAACGCTGTCGCGGCAAATAACGTAGCCGCCAGCAAAAGTTGCACCGGAGTCTTCACGCGCACTCGGTGAAGCCAACACTGCGAAAGCAGGTGCTTCCCATGGCGTCGCGTCCGATTTGTAGTGACTACCAGCATGATCTTTCCGCGTCCTAGAACCCTAACTTGAGCCCAAGCTGTATGGTGCGGGGCCGATGCGCATCCAGTGGATGCAGGAAAGAAGCCCCGGTGACGCAATCAGCCCCGCTTCCCTTGAAGCCGGCGGAATATATGGGACCGGCATAACAACTAACGACGTTGTTGCCGGTGCTGCCCGGATTATCGACGTCATAGATTCGAAACTGCGTGTGATTAAAAATGTTGAAGGCCTCAGCGCGGAATTCGAGTTGTCCAGACTCCCGTATCTTGAAATGCTTCAGCAGCGCCAGGTCGAAGTTTAGGCGGTGTGGATTATTCAGGAAATTCCTACCCGCATCTCCGAAGGTGAGCCCGCGCGGAGCCACAAATTGAGAAGGATTGCCGATGAGCGGACCGAAGCTCTGGGAATTGCTGCCGGGCGGCGTCTGGCCCTTGATCACGTCGGGATAAGAAGCCGCGAGGCCGAGGCCGCTCGAAACTCCGGCATTGTCGGTCAGAGAAATTCCGGTGTTGCCGGCGCTGTTGATTACCGTAAAAGGAATACCCGACTGAAAGAGTGTTACCCCCGAAAGCTCCCAGCCATCGGCAAGCTCATTTACCAACGCCGAACAACAAGTCGACTTGGGCTTGCTGTCGTCCCGTGGCGTTTCATTGGCCCAGTCGCTAAAGCGGCGGGGGAAGTCCTTAAGCGGAAGTTGATAGACATAACTAAGAGTAGCCAGATGACGTTCGTCAAAGCTGGAACTGGCCTTGTTCTCGTGCAGGTCGTACGAGTTAACCAGAATCGGATCGCTGCGATCGGAAGCATCGTCTAAAGAATGGCTATAAGAATACGAGAACCCAAGAGTAAGTGGCCCATTAGTGTGCCGCACGGTCGATTGCAGAGCGTGATAGCTCGAGCCTGCCACATTCTGCAAAGAGAGAACTCTCCCCAGACCTGGGTAGGGCCGGCCGGGCAGGGAATTGACATTGGGAATGTTCGGGTTCGTGCACGCGGCCTGCAGATACATGTAAGCAGGATTCTGTGGCGTCACCTGCGTTCCATTCATAAGCAAGAATGGGTGAATACCATCCCCTGGCGCGTCCACGGGCGAGCCCGATTGGCCGTTCGGAAGAATCGTGCAGTCGGTGATAGTCAGCGGTTCGTTAGGGCCAAAGGGATTTTGTCCGACGGGCAACGGTTTTAACTGGTTCAGTTGACGCTCGACCGTCAAATGCGTTCCACGGCTTCCAACATATGCCACATTGAGAACCGTCGAACGAGGTAACTCGCGTTGTACGCCGAAGCTCCACTGCTGCGCATAAGGCCAAATCGCTTTTGTCGGAATGGATGTGACGTCGAGCGGAAAGGCCGACGCCGCCGAGGGCGGTGTTCCACCCACGAGGCTCGCGCAGGCGCTATTAGTCGGATCAAACGCTGGTCCATATCCGACGTTGCCGATGCATGGGTAGCTGACCGGAAGCTGCTGCGTCATGCTGAGCACGACCGGCGCGCTCGCTTCCAGCGAACCTGTGTTGGACTCGTTACCGGTGCCGTGCTCGAAAAATATGCCGTAGCCTCCGCGGATCGACGTTTTGCCGTCGCCCCATGGATCCCAGGCAAAACCAACGCGGGGCGCAGGATTGAACAAATGCCCCTGCATGCAGCTGGCTGGCGTGCCGTTCAACCCGCAATGCACCAGGCCGAGATCCGTCACTACTCCGGGATCCAATTGGAAAGTCGTCGGATTGAAGGTCACGGGGATCGACCCGGCTGTCTTGTCGAGAAGCTCGCCATAGATTGGGTCAACTCCAAATCGCGACGCATTAAATCGAGAAGCCACCCAATTCCAGGCGTTGCGGTTCTTCTCGCTATAAGTGCCAAAGAGACTGATACGAAGCCCGAGGTTAAGGGTAAGTCGCGGAGTTATCTTCCAATCGTCTTGGAAGTAAGTTTCGCCGATCTGAAAACGCTGGTAGTAGCGATGCTGCGAGGAATCCTGGGTAAAGCTCTGAATGAAGCCTTGCGGGATGCTGTGCGCATTCGCATCCGATTCAACCAGGAAGTCAGCGAAGGCATTTCCCGTGCTATGTGTCAGATTACTGAAAGTGAGAAGGCCTTGTAAGTCGCCAGAAGCTGCTCCAATGGCATTGTTAGTCTGGTTGCGTTGCGAATACACATATTGCCCGCCGAACTGCAGCGTGTGTTTGCCAATCGATTTGCCGATATCGTCGCGGATTGAATAAGTCGGATCGGTATGGCCCCAGGGCATATAAGCGGCATCGGCCGCAAAGCCTCTGCCCCCATAGGCAGCATTCGTGCCCAGAAGATCTATTCCCGGCATCTTGCCGCCAAAGCCGTTATTAAAGATGTAACCAATCGCGCACTGCGGAAATCCAGTCACAGGATCGACGCTGAGCGCTGGATTGCATTGCCCCGGTGCCGATGGATCGGTCACAAGCGGCTGATCAATCGAAGGAGTGCGCTGAAACTGGGCGCCACCCGGCCCGTTCTGGTCCGTTAAGGTAATGTCCGAATTGGAGTAACTGACAACGATATCGTTCAAGAGCGTCGGCGAGATTGTGTTGGTGAATCGAGCTACCAGACTGGTGCCCGGCCCAAAGAACCGGTTCTGTATGGTTGGAAACGTCGCTGCCGAGGGGTGGTTCACGCTCAGGTAGCTCCACTGCGGCGTCAGCACGCTCGTATCCCAGGCGTCGTGAATGTAGCGAAACGACACCTTAAACTTGTCGGTAACTACTTGATCGATGCGGAATAACTCTTCTCGCCAGTAAGTGGAAGGAGATACCGCGGCGTTGTAACAGCGATTGGGGTCGGTGGGGTCGGGACTCGCGGGATTGAAATTGGCAAGGCTAAAGTTGCAGCCATAGGGCGCGTTTGGCAGCGGGATTAGATTCGCGTTCAAAATTGCCAGCGCGTTCTTATCGACGCTGACCGAGCCGAGGACTCCTTGCAGGTGTGGTAGCGGAATCAGAGTTCCAGGAGTTCCTCCGGGCGACACCGAAGGACAATCCGGATATTGCGCGCGCGCGAATGTTCCGGAGTTCAAGGGGCATACGTCGCTAAAATCAAAGTCCTGGTAAACAGCTCCAGTACCCGGATTCGTCTGCAGATTCTCCCTGATTCCTCCCGCTTGTAGGATGAGACCGCGCTCCTTCAAACCAGGTACGGCTTGGTTGTATTCCGTCGGAGTTTTCTCTAGCCGAAATTCTTCCGAATAAAAGAAAAAGGTCTTATCTTTTCGCGTATTAAAAACGCCAGGAATGAATAGCGGCCCCCCAATCGTGCCGCCAAAGTCCTGGCGCCTGTAGAGTGGCGCCTTCGTTCCAAACGTCTGCCCGCCGGTAAGGTCCCCCGGGGGCGGTGGAGATGTATACACAATGTCGAAAAAATTGCGCGAGTTAAATGCCTCATTGCGCACGAAGTCGTAGAGATTTCCGTGGAATGTCGAATTTCCCGACTTCGTAGTTACCTGCACCGTGCCCGACGCCGTGCGGCCGTATTGAGCGCCGTAGTTCGAAGTCAGCACCTTCACTTCCTGAATCGCATCCAGGCTGGGATACACCATCAGAGTGCTGGAAGCGCCGTTCAGGCCGGTGTTTAGCACGTCGCTGCCATCGACTTCGAAGGTGTTGTATTCGACGCGCCCTCCATTCACGCTGTACTTAACGCTCCCCACCACTCCAACCTTGGCCTCGTCCTGTCCCGTCTGATTGCTTACTCCAGGCGCAAGCGCGATCAGTTGCGTGAAATTGCGGCCGTTGAGTCCGATCGCCACAACTTCCTTTTGCGTAATCGTGCCGGACACGGTGGAACTCTCTGTCTCCACTTTTCCCAAGCCGCCCGACTCGACGTTGACCTCTTCGGCCTTGGCCTTGGCAGGCACCATAGCCGCGTCCAGCGTCAACTCGAGCCCTGCCGTCAATGCGATGTTGTCAAACGGCATGTCCGCGAAGTTCGGAGCTGTTACTACCAACTTGTATGTACCGGGGTTCAGGTCGGTAAACGAATACACTCCCTTTTCGTTGACCGGCGTTTCCAGTCTTGCTCCGGCCGCACTGGTCAAAACAGCCTTTGCATCGGTCACGACCGCGCCGGTCTGGTCGGTCGCGATTCCGCTGATTGCGCCCTTGTCGCCTGAAATCTTGTGGGTGGTTTGAGCAGCTGTGGTTTGACCAGCAACCGGAGTGGCGCCTTGTTCCGCTTGGCGGGGGTCTGCGGCTTCGACGGCGGGCTTGGCGCTAGCCGGTTCGAGAGTGGCGTCCAGCGTCATCTTCCGGCCCGGCGTGAGATTGATATTGTCGAAGACCAGATCGGCAAAGTTATCCGCCGATATTGTCACCGTGTAAAACCCCGGATACAGCCCGGTGATCGAATAGACGCCTTGGTCATTCACCGAAAGCGCCAGTCTCGCGCCCGAAGCACTCTTGATCACCGCTTTCGCGCCGTGCACAACCGCTCCTTTTTTTTGCGTCACCGTCCCGCTCAGGCTGGCCTTGTCGGTCGCCGTGCCCGCTTGGTCCTGAGCGGCGCCGCTCAACGACAACCCGATAAACACCAGTATCAAAACGCTGGTGACACGGTTAAAAAGACAGGACACAGGGGACGGCACACTAATCGCTCCGGGAGAAAAAGGTTATTAAGGATGTAATGGCAAAGCGGGATTGTATATGCAGGTCAGAATGCGAAAGTTAACGGAATGTTAATTCCAGAGATGTGATTGTTCCTAACGAAGCAATTGCACGTCGATGCGCGATCCACGCGCAACCAGTAACGAGCGGCAGAAAAGCATTTCACTTTAACCGCATTACCCGTGAAGCGAAGGTACTGAATCAAAAATATCTTCCGCGTCGATTCGTTACGGAATTTTCACCAACTTGTCACACAACCTTAATATCTCGCGCCGAGCCAGCAGATAGACTCGGGCTGAAATTCAAGCTCTCCTGCAATGAGTTAGTTTGAGCACTCGGCGACTCATGCAGCCAATAAGAAAATTAAATAGTAATCGCTGAATCGTTGAGCGTTTTCTGCCCTGCGTGCGGCACTGCGCCTCATGTGCAACGAAAAAGTCTTACAAACCATTTACAGAGAGGGATCAATTCTATGTCGCGTATGAAATCGATTTTCGCGTGTCTGTTGTTGACCGCGATCGTGAGCATCGTGCCCATGGCACAGGCTGCTACAACGGTCGAGGTCACAATTGCAGGTTCGTCCGCCATGTGGCAGACGATGGCGCTCGGCGCTTACAGCCTGGCTGGCGCGGGTGGTGGGCATTGGACCAGTGCTTCCAATGTTATCAACCTGACTGATTCTCGCGTTACTCCCGTCAACGTTGACGCTGGCACGGTTTGGATCGTGTGGAATGCCGCCGGCACTAAGATCTGGTCCTTCGATAAAGTTGACTCGGTCGTCGGAGACCGTTGCTACTTTGCTCAACCGCAGTGCAGTGTGAACGGCACGTTGGCTAACCTCTCCGGTAGTGGTTCGAATCAAATCTCTTCCACCTTGTGGGGCGATGGCTCGTCGGATTCGGCTTTGCCCGCCAACGTTCAAGCTCTGTTCACCAATGGAACTCCGGTTACCGTTGCAGCAACCGACATCCGCCCGGAAGATGCGAATTTTGCCGTGTGCCGCGTGAACTCCCTGCTCGGCTCAGGCTCTAACGGCGGCAACGGCAGCGACGGACTCGACGGCTTGGGCTACAACTCCAACATTGCGGCTGGCGTTTGTCCGGCGACGGGAAACGCACCTTCCACCTATGTGGGAACCCCGATCAAGAGCGGCTACCCCGCCAGCACCTCGACCGCGAACGTTCTGTCTTTCAATATTAAGGGTAAGGACCCGATCAGCGGCACGACCATTCCTGCCTTCACCGTCGTGGAAGTCGGAGCTACTCCGGTTGTCTTCATCACCGAGCGTGCAAGCCAGCTTGCCAGTCTTACAAACGCCAGCGAACAACAACTGCAACAGGTGTTCTCAGGCAAGAACTGCGATGCCAGCGCCTTCGGTTTATCACCTGCGGGAATCGCAGCCTTCCTGCGTGAACCCCTTTCTGGCACCTACAACACCACCGAGGCCACCGTCATGCGTCACCCCACCGTTTACGGTGGCGTCGGCCCCAGCACCATTCTCGGCGTGAGCATGGAAACCAATGTGGGCGCCAACAATCCGCTTGCCGGGCAGTCCGGAACTTGCACTAGCAGCGACGGCAAAGGCGCCCGCTATCGCGCGATTGGAACCAGTGAAGAAGTTAAGTCGGTCCAGAACTCGGTTAAGAATATCGGCATCGACGGCATTGGCTTCACGTTCTTCAGCTATGGGAACGTGTCATCAATCGCCAACAACCCCTCCTACGGCTACATCACGCTGAACAATGTCGATCCGATTTTCGCGAGTTACGGGCCGCAGAGTTCAACTGGGGCCGGATACGATCCCGGTGAGCCCGCCACCGCTGGTACCTTGCCGGCTGCGGCTAACCTGCCTTGCAGCGGAGCATTCCCCTGCCCAGAGAACCAGATTTGGGCGGGCGGTCTTTCTTTCCCGAATCTCCGCAACGGAACTTATCCCTCCTGGTCGGTCGTGCGCCTGGTAAGCAATGGAACTGGGCTGACGAATTCCAAAACTCTGGTGAAGGCCTCACAGGGATTTGTTGTGGACAGTGTTCCAGACTACGTTCCGGCCACGAAGACCATAGCGGGCGGCATTACCGATCCGGGCCTCACCTTGGTTCGTTCCCACTATCAACAGTACGACGGAGCCGGCACCCTGCTAGGCGCAGCTCCAGTCAATAGCGGCACAACCGAAGCCGGCGGCGACATGGGCGGCATTCTTCTCACTTGCCCCACGGCGACGACCTGTCCAAAAACCACGCAGCACGTTCAGGGTGACCAGGGTCTGCAAGTTAGACCGTAAGCCGATCTGGGCAGTTGTCTAAAGATTGGTATAGAGGGCGAGCCATTGATTGGTTCGTCCTCTTCTCCGCTCCCCTCAACACACAGGAGGGCTTCGGGCGCCACGCCTACCACTCAATAGTAAATATAGTCGAAGCTTAAGGCGACTTATCCGTCGTGTCAAAATCGGTAGTTGATCAAACTCTTGGAGAGTCTGGATGTCTAACCTTCTCTTCTATTTCATAAGGGCCCTGGCTCTCGTAGGTGCATTACTATTGTCCGTAACTGTCAGCCATGCTCAATACACTCCAGTATCTCCCCCGGTGGCAGATCCAAGCGACACTCGCTTTAAGGCTGTTCATGAAGACTGGACAATGCCAGCTCTCAGCAGCAGTAGCCTCCTACCGGTTCGGCCGCTCTCCGCTTTTGTCGACGAAGAATCTAGTTACACGGTCGAGTTATTGCAGGTGCAGTGGCGATGGGGCGATCCAATCGACCTTTATGTGATGAAGCCCAAGGGAGTCAAAAAGCCTCCGGTCATTTTGTATCTGTATGGCTATCCCACGAGCACGGATATTTTCAGGAATGACGATTACGAAAAGCTCGTAACCAGGAACGGCGTTGCCGCTGTAGGCTTCGTTTCCGCGCTCACCGGTCACCGCTACCACGATCGCCCTTTGAAGCAATGGTTCCTCAGCGAACTGCAGGAGTGCCTGGCAACTTCGGCGCACGATGTACAGATGGTGCTGAACTATCTGGATGCGCGCGGAGATCTGGATATGAACCGCGTGGGCATGTTTGCGCAAGGGTCGGGAGCAAGCATCGCGATCCTGACTTCAGCCGTCGATCCGCGCATCAAGGTGCTTGAAGCGATGGATCCGTGGGGCGATTGGCCAACCTGGCTGGCAACTTCTCCCTTCGTACCGGAAGCAGAACGGCCTGATTATGTGAAACCGGAATTCTTAAGGAAAATATCCTCGCTGGATCCGGTTGACTGGCTGCCGAAGGTTCAAGCCAAAACAATCCGACTTGATGACGAGCTGTTCGACACTGTTACTCCAGCGATAGCACGAGAAAAACTGCGGGCCGTCGTTCCCGCCGGCACCAACGTGATCCTCTACAAGAATATGGAAGAGTTCAAGGCAGCTTTCCAGGACGGCAAAAACCTTGAATGGATTCAGCGCGAACTCCAGTCGGTGGCCGAGCCCGATCGTGCGACGCGAAAATGACATCCGTCACAAGATAAATCGGGCAACTCGCAGGAATTTGCGTGCCGTCGACATTCCGTCTATTGTTGGATGCGCTCTTTGTCATCCACTATGAACGGTCGCCTCTTCTTCTGGTCTCTAACTTCCGCGCTCGCCGGATTTCTTTTTGGTTTTGACACGGTCGTTATTTCCGGAGCCGAAAAAACAATTCAAGCGCTCTGGGGGTTGAGTCCCAGCCTTCACGGCATCGCCATGGCCTCCGCACTTTACGGCACTGTCGTCGGCTCCTTGGTTGGAGGTTGGCCTGCCGACCGATTCGGTCGCAAGGCCACGCTACTCTGGATTGGCGTTCTTTATTTCGTCGGCGCTGTAGGTTCGGGGCTCGCGACAAACGTCTCTTTATTTATCGTCGCGCGCTTCATCGGCGGCCTTGGCATCGGCATCTCCACCGTTGCGGCTCCGCTCTACATCTCCGAGATCGCGCCTCCCAAACATCGCGGAAGACTTGCCGGCATGTTTCAGTTCAACATTGTTTTCGGCATCCTGATCGCTTTCGTCTCGAATGCGTTGCTCGCGGGCGTGGGCGAAAATGCCTGGCGCTGGATGCTGGGCGTCGCTGCCTTTCCCTCGCTTCTCTATGCTCTGTTCTGCTTCGCAATTCCCGAAAGTCCGCGCTGGCTGCTGGCGAAAAAGGGTGACCGCGAGGCCGGACTGAAAGTCTTGCATCGCATCCAACCCGAAGCGTCAAATGTCGAAATTGAGGCGGAGGCGGATGAAATCGTCGATGCATCTTCGGAAGACGTCTCCTCCGGCCATTTCTGGACCGCTCGTCTGCGCAAGCCAATCCTTCTCGCCATTCTCATCGCATTTTTTAATCAACTGTCCGGCATCAACGCGATTCTCTATTTCGCGCCGCGCATCTTCGAACTCACCGGCTTGGCCGCGAAAGCCGCGCTGCTGCAATCGATTGGCATCGGCGTCACCAACCTTCTGTTTACCTTTGTCGGCCTGTGGCTCATTGACAGGCTGGGCCGGCGGACGCTCCTCTATATCGGCTCGTTCGGCTACATTGCCTCTCTTGGTCTGGTTGCCTGGGCGTTCTTCACGGAGCACTATGCGATTGTGCCGGTTTGCATCTTTGCCTTCATCGCTGCGCACGCGATTGGCCAGGGAGCCGTCATTTGGGTTTTTATCTCCGAGATATTTCCCAACCGTCATCGCGCCGAAGGGCAGTCCCTCGGCAGCTTTACGCATTGGATCTTTGCGGCATTGCTTACAACTTTTTTCCCCAAGATGGTTTCTGCATTTCCTCCCGGCTATGTGTTCTCATTTTTCGCGGGCATGATGGTGCTGCAACTAATCTGGGTGAAAATGTTCGTACCAGAGACCAAGGGCGTGCCGCTGGAGCAGATACAGCGGCAACTCGGAACCGAATAAAGCAGCTTACGGCTAGAATAAAATGCGTCGTCGTCCACAGCTTGCCATGAAACGAATTAGTCTTCTGGCCATCTTTTGCGCGCTGATTAGTATGCTGGTCCTGCCCAACGAGATTCTGGGTCAGGACTCCTTCAATTGGCTATCAAGTTTGCCGCAGGCCAAAGACTACATCCAAAAGCGCGCGTCGAGTTATGACCGAAGTGGAGGCAATGCCGATGCGCGTTCGATTGCTGCGGGCGAAACTCTGGTCCTGCTGGAGGATGCTGGCCCGGGTCTCGTCAGCCATATTTGGGCCACGATTGCGAGCGATGATCCCCATCATTTGAAGGCGCTCGTACTGCGCATGTATTGGGACGGCGAAGCCGCGCCGAGTGTGGAAAGTCCGATCGGCGATTTCTTTGGATTGGGCCTCGGCGATTACTTTCTCTATGACTCGCTTCCGTTGTCGGTCGGTTCAGACAAAGCTTTGAATTGCTTTTTTCCGATGCCCTTCCAAAAGCATGCGCGGATCACGGTGACCAACGAAGGAAAGCAACGGGTCGATTCGTTCTACTTCAACATTGAGTATCGCGCGTATTCCAAGCCGTTGCCGGCCGACACACTTTACTTCCACGCCCAATATCGGCAAGCTGCGCCAGCCAAAGGTTGGACCAATCAATGGCAGAACAACAGCGATCCGCACATCGAGGCCAAGAAAAACCTGGATGGCGAGGGCAACTACGTGTGGATGGAGGCGACGGGAAAGGGACATTTTGTCGGCGTGACCATGTCCGTTCTCCAAAATCAGGACGGCTGGTGGGGCGAGGGAGACGACATGTTCTTCGTCGATGGCGAGAATCGGCCGTCCATCAACGGCACCGGGTCGGAAGATTATTTTCTGGGAGCATGGGATTTCGGCAACCATGCCTTTTCTTATGGTCTATACGGCGCGCCGGTAAAGGGCGAGGAGTACGCCGGAAGCCGATCGTCAGTGTATCGTTTCCATATCGACTCGCCGGTCACGTTTACGCGATCATTGCGGGCGACGATTGAGCACGGCCACGCCAACCATCGATCTGACAATTATTTCTCGGTCGCTTATTGGTACCAGACTGAGCCGCACACGCCGTTTCCCGCCCTGCCATCGCTTGAAGAAAGAATTCCTCGGCTGTATTCCGTAGGTGGACCGGGAAACGTGGCGAAATGAGTTCGGCGCGATCGACTTCGACAATCAATTTTCGGCGCGCTGAATATGAATGAGTTCGCCGGCGCGCGCGCGGAACCGTACCGTGCCTTCCGAGTCGGTCGTCACACTTTCGCCGGTCGAAATCTTGTAGCGCACGCCCGGACGTAGGCCGCCTGCATTGAAATCGCGCATACTTGATCCCGGAACTCGTATCGTGACCGCGTCCCGCGAATAAGTTGCGCGAAGAATACCGAGCCGAATGTCAGAGTTAGCCGCATCAAAGGGATGTATCGTTACTTCCATCATGCCCACGTGCACGCCGTAACGCATTTCGCGGAGCACCATCGATATAATCTCCGGATACTCGTGATAGTAACTGTTATGTGCTGGCAATCCCCCAGCGTCATATCTTTCCGGCATCCAAATATCGCGTAGCAAATCTGGTTCAAGATTATCTAGCAGCGCGGTAAAAGTTTTTTGATCGCGCGTGCGGACGCGTGTCGCCATGTCCAGCCACCAGATGCGCGCCATCGCGACATCGGAATCTCCATCATTACCGCCATAGCAATCTTCTTTTTCGTAGCGCCGTTCAGAGACCCAGGTGCCGCGCATGCCAGGATGCGTCTGAGCTCCAGCATCCAAGCGATGAAGCAGCTTGCGGGCGTTCTCTGGATCCAGTACGTCAAAGGCGAGCGCGGCAAAGTTCCCGTCGTAATCCACCTTGTCGAGAGTGCTGCCGTCCTGATTTCGCTGAGTTATGAAATGATCATTGCCGTTCCAGAGCTGGTCGCGAATACCGAGATACAGGTTGTGCCTCATCTCACGATAGCGCTGGACGCTCTGCGCGTCATCGCAGAACGCGGCAACTTCCGCCATTCGCTCGAGAAGATAAAGCGCCATGACATTGGTGTCGAGCGTATAGCCGCTGCGGCGGAAGACGTCGATGAAGAGCGGTCCGTCGGCGCGGAGGAGTTTGTGCGCGGGATCGTATTTTGCGAGGACCCAATCGGTCGCTTGGCGCAAATGTGCATAGTGAGCGCGCAACCAAGCCTCGTCACCGCTTCCCGCGGCGTATTCCGAAGCCGCAAGGACCCAGAAGATGTTTGGCCCGGTCTGATTGGATTTTGCTATCGAAATATAAGTGGGCGCACCATGTTCGAAGTGATGAGGTATTTGGCCGTCGGCGCGCAACCCGGCCTCGCTGCGCTCCAATATCTTGCGAGCCTCGGCCTGCAATAACGCATCGCCCGAATAACTGAGCGTAGTTACCGTCGGCCACTCGTCGTAATCGAAGAAGTTAAAAGCGTCGCCATACGGACGATCCGGAGTTGCGAGCGTAGGATACGCGCTGCCTGGCTCCGCATCGGAACCCAGCACGCCCGCGGCGCTTCCATAAACCGCGGCGAAATATGCTGCCGAGTCACGCTCCGCCTGATTACTTCCAGCAATCATGTTCTCCGCATGGTGTGCGGGAAAAGCTAGATCGTTGGCGTAGATTGCGAAGGCGACGGTTTGCTTTTGCCTTTTCCATTGCTGCGGCTGCGGAATCGGGAGCGCCGCTATCGCTGGCGCTGATGGCGGTAGTGCAATCCAGCCATCGGTCGTCGCCTGTGACACCTGCGGACGCAGTTCAATGCCGGTTGCAAAGGTGCCGTCGCCGGAGAGAAGAGTACTTTCCCTGATGCCATTCTCCTCGTCCGGCGTGATCGCCACCGACCCGTATGCGCGATCCATGGTATAGAAAAGTCGCAGCCGATCGCGCGAGATAAAAGCTTTACGCTGCTCTGCGACATACTGCACGACGCCGCGATCAAAAATTCCGAGCAACATCCATTGCCGCAACATTATTCGCACGCGCTGGTCGGCCATTCCTTGAGGCGACATCGGAAAGCCGATCGCGACATGCACACCACGTTCAGCGGCGCCAAGCGAAAGTGTTAGCGCGGCCGGATCCCCGTCTCCTGAAGCGCGCGGCGTCCAAGCCAGGCGAAGCGTAATCCGTTGCGGCCCCGGCTCAAGCAGTTCGACACGCGTGGCATCAGCGGCACTCGCCTCTCCCTCGTCGAAGCGAACGCCCGCATCGGCGAGAAGATTGAAGCCGAAGTTGCGCTTCCCGGAGTGATCGGCCGACAGGCGAGAGATAGTGTGATTCGTTCGATCGAAAACCAATTCGAGGTAGTCATTTGTCAGCGTTACTTGGCTCGCGTTCTCAGCGTAGAAAACCTGATGAGAAGAAGCCGCAGTTTGCTCAGCGGCGCGTGCGCTGAGCGCCATAGAAATGATGATGACAATAAGACCAGGAGCTGTCTTTCGGAGAACAGAATTCACGCGTAGTGCCCGATCACATTTCCCTCGCGTCTCACGGTCGCACGATCACCATCACGACGCCATGCGGTGGCACCGTCGCTGAAAATTCTCCGGTGAACTTCCCTAATTCTTTATGTTCCCATAGGTCGCGCACTGTGGCGGGCACGTGGTCGGGATAGCCGATCCGTTTCCACTCTACGGGGATCGTCAGTGCCGAGCCTCCGCGATTGAGCAGCACAACCGCGCGGCTTCCATCCTGCTGCTGTTTTGCCCATACCTCACGATCGCCGTCTTTCCAGACGCGTTGTCCTTCGCGCCCGAGCGAATCCTGATTTACGCCGATCACCTCCTTATTAATAAGGATGTCGCGAATCTCGGGCGTCATGTTTCGCAGATCGTTGCCCGCCATCAGCGGCGCCGCCAGGATGGCCCACAAACTAAAATGTGAACGGTATTCTATCGTACTCATTCCGCCGTTGCCCACTTCCAGCATGTCGGGATCATTCCAGTGTCCCGGCCCAGCGTAAGAGTCAAGCCCGACCTGTAGATCGAGGATGTCCGTTACTCCGCGCTTGCAACAGCTTCCGTCAGGCCATTTCTCATGGGTCTCCCACGTATCATTAATGTCGTCGGTAGTGCGCCACAGATTTCCGCCGGCTTCCTTGCCCCATAGCCATGGCTTCGCCTTGCCCCATTCGCAGATGCTGAGCACGATCGGACGGCCACTCGCGTCAAGCGCATCGCGAATCAATGCGTATGAAGCTTGTGCATCCTGAGTTGTGGTGTTGCACCAGTCATACTTCAGGTAATCGACTCCCCAAGTTGCGTATTGCAGTGCATCCTGAAATTCATGGCCGCGCCCGCCCGCCCTGCCAGCGCACGTTTTCGAGCCCGCATCGGAATAAATTCCAAACTTCAACCCAAGAGAATGAACATAATCCGCCAGCGACTTGATGCCTGAGGGAAAGCGTTGCGGATCGGCAACGATATTTCCATTGGCATCGCGCGCTACCTGCCAGCAATCGTCGATGACGATGTATTGATAACCGGCATCCTTCATACCCGATTTCACCATCCCATCGGCCATGCCACGGACCAAATTGTCGCTAACATCGCATCCGAATTTGTTCCAGGTGTTAAAACCCATCGGGGGAGTAAGCGCGAGGCCTGCCGAGACCGGCGTTTGCTGCGCACATATCGTACCCGTGAGCAATGTAAGGAAAACCGCCAAAATCGAGATTCGTTGTCTCATGCTAATGGTCCCAAGATCATATACGCGCAAAGCTAAATGTTCGCGGGCGCGATGATCAGCTTCCCCTTGTGATTTCCATCGACGCGATATTCGCGCTTCACACTACCGGCACATACGATGTTCCCAGTCGGCGGAGAACATATTCAACTTGGCATCGGGATCTTCAGGATGAGCGCGAATGACATCCTCATTCACTTCGACTCCCCAACCCGGCCGCGTTGGCACGTTGTAGTAGCCGTCTATGACTGTGGGAGTTCCGGACGTTAGTTCTTCGCGCCAGGGAACGTCGTAATCCTGGAACGTTTCCAGAATCAAGAAATTCGGTATGTTGGCGGCAAGATGGATGCTTGCTACGGTTTTCAACGGTCCATCGCAGTTGTGCGGAGCCACGCTGACATAGTGAGCTTCGGCAATCGCCGCAATCTTTTTCGTCTCAAGGAAACCGCCGGAGTACGTAATGTCAGGCTGGATTACGTGAGCAGCTTTGCGCTGCAAAAGGTCAAGAAATCCAAACCGGCCGTAAATGTGCTCGCCCGTCGCTACGCGCAGAGGAGAAGTCGCGACTACCTGTGCCATCGATTCATTGTTGTGCGCGGGAATCGGCTCTTCGCACCATCCGGGGTTATAGGGAACCATGGCGCGAATCGCCTCCAGCGCCATAATCGGGCTGAAGCGACCGTGAAACTCGAGCAGTATCTCCAAATCGTCGCTGATTGTTTTTCGAACCATCTCGACGGTTTTGCAAGCCTGGCGCAAATCGGCCCGCGAAATCTCGCGACCGCCTTCGCCAAACGGATCGAACTTCAGCGCCTTGTAACCGCGGCCGACCACGTCGCTGGCTCTGTCGGCGAGATGCTTTAAATCAGCGACGTCGCTATACCAGCCATTGGCATAGGCCTTCACCTTGCTCCTGACTTTTCCGCCGACCAGGTTAAAGACTGGCTGGCCGCATGCTTTGCCCACGATGTCCCACAGCGCCATCTCAATGCCCGCCATCGCAGAAAACATCACGGGTCCGGTATTGTGTTCGATCTGATAAAGGCGAAACCAAAGATCTTCTATATCGAATGGATTTTGCCCGACAACATAACGCCTGCCGAAATCTAGAATCAGTTCGCGCACGGCACTTTCTTTCCATCCCAAAGTGCCTTCACCCCAGCCCACCAAACCCGAGTCGGTTTGAATTTTGACAAACGTGAAGTTCCGCCAGGCCGCGCCCACGAGAAACGCTTCAACTGTTTTAACTTTCATTCGACTCGACTCTTCCTCTCCATCGGCGCTCGATTGGAATCAATGCGGAGCAGCCCGTCGATGCGGCAATCCAATCCTGCCGCTCGCTGCGACTAAAGAAACGCGAACCGGAAGCTATTGCGCGAGGTATCCGCCATCAATCACCCAGTTCGCTCCATTGACGAAAGTTGCCGATTCACTGCATAAATAAGCAATCAATTCAGCGACCTCTTCGCAACTGGCGAATCTTTTTACCAGATAGTTCTCAAGCAGTTTCGATGGAACAATGACTCCAGAAGCGATGAGATTCTTGGTCACGAATGTCTCGACCGCTGCCGGGCTTATGGAATTTACCCGCACATTGAATTCCTGCATCTCCACAGCCATGGCGCGAGTCATGGCTACCAGCGCACCTTTGGTGCCGGCATAGGGCGCAAGGCCGGGATTCCCCACCAGCGCGTTCACCGATGCGATGTTTATAATCACCGGATCATGCGGCCGGACGCCGGCCTGAGAAATATGGCGCAGGAACCGCTGGGCCAGAAAAAAAGGTGCTCTCTGATTCACGCCGACTAAGCGGTCAAATTCGGCGACCGTAACTTCCAACATTGGCTTGTGAAAGCTCCAAGCCGCGTTGTTGATTAGGACATCGGCCAACCCCAGAGTCTTGCTTACTTCATCGAATACAAACGAAGCTGCATCTGGCTCGGATAGATCTTTCACGAGGGCGAAGGTTCTTGCTTCCGCTAGATCTTTCTCGCCAACTCGCGACAGAACCGTCGGATCGCTGTCCACCAATAACACACTTGCCCCGCCGGCGGAGAGGCGACGGGCAATCGCTAGACCCAATCCATTGGCGGCACCCGTAACTACCGCGTGCCGTTGGCTGCCGGCGGATTCTAAGTCGTCTGTGATTGCTCTCTCCTGGCCGATCTTGACGCTTGCGTGCTGCGAGAAATCCTACTCACCGGCGCACACACTCATAGACATATGGACAAACGGAGCGATCCACTTCGAACCGCCCAGTTCCGACGCCGCGATCCAAATGACCCGAAATAGCGTTCGCGAGTTCCAGACATACCTCCTGCGGCCATTCTCCCAGTTGCTCGGATAATTTTTCGCATAATTCGCGCAGCGTTACTCCAGCAGAGTGCTCGCGCAAATGGTTACCGACCAGACTTTCAGCGTGCGCCACAAAATTTCGTGATGCCGCGCAAAACAGCCGAATCGCCTCTTTGCCGCGCAACACCGGCCAATGGCAGCCGATAATTATCTCCGCGTCCGAGTTCTCGATGATCCGAATCGTCTGGAGATATGCATCCACGTAAAGATAGGTTGGACATAACGACCACCTTCCACTGATCGATCTGTAGCCCGCTCCTTGAATCGCATCGCCGTAGAAAAGCGTTCGGTGTTTTCGATCATAGACGCCTAGATGTCCGTGGCTGTGGCCGGGCAGATGCCAAATTTCCAGGATTCGGCTATCGCCCAGTCGCATAATTTCGCCGCCGACAAAGCCGAACGTTACTGCTTGCGGCGCCGTCGAGCAATGTTTTATATCCTGCGCGGTTTTGGGATCAAAGTAAATCCCGTGATTTTTCCGGTAGGCATCATACCGGAACGCAAACAAATAATCAGGAGATTCGATCATCTCTCTGTCGGCTTCGCCACAGGCAAGCCGAACTGTTGGATATTGTCGTTTGATTTCGGCGGAGCCGCCGCAATGATCGCCGTCGGGATGTGTCATGATCAGCCAGGTAAGATCATCACTCCCGATTCCTGCATCGCTCAAGTAGGCCGGCACATCCTTCGCAGCGTGGTGGCGAGTTCCGCAATCCAAGAGTAGCGACTCTCGACCTTCACGGAGCAGTGGGAGATACAATGGGCGACCGTTGATCTCGCACTCGATCAGATCCGCGCCAGGATAGATATGCATGATCTCAGCTACCCTGCGTGAGAAGATTTTTCGCGAACTTTGATGTTCTCAAATTGTCGATATGCGTCTCGCATCCCGTGGGCGAGCAGGAAGTGATCGTCAGCGCAGGTCACCATGCGCGCGCCACGATCGAGTTCGAGTTGCGCGACCTCTGGAGTTTCTGTGACCGTGCCCCACCATTTCCCCGCCTTTGCGGCCGCATTTGCAACTCGATCCAGGGCTCGCTGTATGAGCGGGTGTTCGCGCTGCATGGGAATACCATAGCTGATGGTTAGATCGCCGGGTCCGACGAACATCAAATCCACACCTTCGACGGCGGCAATGTCCTCGACGCAATCAATCGCCTCGCGATCTTCGATTTGCACCATAAGAAAAGTTTCTTTGTTCCGCTCCTGCAAAAATTCAACTGCGTTCGATAGGGCGTAGCCGCCATCCGCTCCCGCATTGTCGAAGCCTCTCGTTCCCTGCGGCGGGAACCGTGTCCAAGATGCCCACTGGCGCGCTTCCTCGACGCTGCGACAGTGTGGAAGCATGATTCCATTTGCGCCGAATTCCAGCGGGCGCTGCGCGCTCGTGTATCCTGTCTTCCGGATTCGTACCATCAAGTCCGCCCCCGTTAGACGGCACGCCAGCGACAAACGATCAATGACTTCATAGCCGTGAGCCCGGTGTTCCATATCGAACCAGATGACATCGAAACCCAGGTTGCCTGCTACTTCGGTGAGCCATGGCTCAGGAACACGGTTAATGTTTACAACTCTTACAAAATCTCCCGCGCGTAATTTCTCCAGCGTCCTGCTCTTCTTCACGGTAATCCTCGCTTTCGCTTCATCTCCGCGGAATGTGATCTTTGGTTCTTCACTGGCATCGCGGGATAATAACGGCGATGTGTAAGATAAGTCAATATGAAACATATATCCGTAATACGGAACAAGAGTTCTCGCTTCTGTGTTTCTTAGTTGGCGAATAAAGTCATCAGCGGCCATCCATAAATCCCGCCTGACGGACAGAAGACCGCCCAAGTGATAACGAGATTAGTGTTGACACGGCACGATCGGCGACTATACTGCTCCGCATGATACGAGCCCCGGAGCCGGCCGACAAATCTGCACCCGCAATCGAGGGTCGGTCGGGCGCCTCTCGGCGCAGTTTTGTAGTGGTTACCTCCATCACAGTCGCGATTGGCGGCTTCCTATTCGGATACGACACCGCGGTTATTTCGGGTGCGATTCTGTTTGTACGCAATCAGTTTCATCTAACTTCGTTCCAGACCGAGATCGCCGTCAGCATTGTGCTCGCGGGTGCTCTCGCGGGCACCGCAGTCGGTGGATATCTCGGAGACCGATTCGGGCGCAAGCCGACGCTACTCATAACCGCGGTCGTCTATGGAATTTTTGCGGTCACTACCGGGCTCGCAACTGGGACCGTCGTGTTTGTGATTTCCCGTTTGTTTGTCGGAGCCGCAGTCGGCATCAGTTCCATGTTGGTCCCGCTCTATATCGCCGAGCTTGCGCCCGAAGATATTCGAGGAGCGCTCGTAACCCTTAACCAGATGGCCATTTCGACGGGCGTGGTGGTTGCCTACTATGTCGACTACCTGTTGGCCGGTTCTGCTAACTGGCGTTGGATGTTCATGAGCGCGGTTGTGCCCTCGCTGATTCTTCTTGCCGGCTTGATGTTTCTGCCAGAAACCCCTCGCTGGCTCGCGGCCCATGGAAACTTCGCCGCCGCCTCAAGAGTTCTCGCACGGATTGAAACTCCTGAAAAAGCGGCGCGAGATTTACAAGAACTACGGCATGTGACCGAGACCGATCAGCTGAGGTTCCGAGATCTGCTCGTGCGCCGATTTCGCAAACCCCTCATTGCCGGTATCGGATTGGCCATCTTTCAACAAATAACTGGGGTCAATACCATCGTCTACTACGCGCCAACTATTTTTCAGATGGTAGGTTTCGGCAGCGCCGGCAACGCGATTCTCGCAACTTTTCTCATTGGGTCGGTAGGTCTGGCTTTTACCATCATCGCGATGTTTCTGGTCGACAAAGTGGGACGCAGGCCATTGCTTCTCGTCAGCCTCTGCGGCATGTGTGTCGCGCTTCTTCATCTCGCTTTGATTCTCGGCGACCCGCACCCTAAGAAATGGTTGGTGGTGACCGATGTTCTGGTTTACCTGGCCGCCTTTGACATTGGCCTCGGTCCCATCTTTTGGCTTCTCATCTCTGAGATTTATCCCACCACGGTTCGCGCCCAGGCCATGTCGCTAGCAACCATGACCATCTGGGCGGGCGATTTTCTCGTTACCGCCACCTTCCTGACTGTGGTTGAGCACCTTGGAATGAGAGGATGCTTCATGCTGTTTGCCGGCCTGTGTGTAGTCGCGTTCGTCTTCTCCCTTCGCATGGTGCCGGAAACTCGTGGACGCACCCTCGAACAGATCGAGAACTCGTGGAACCCGATGGGAAACCAGTAACGTTCGCTTCACCGGTACCTGTTAACCTGAATGTCGAACCGCGGCCCGCTGAATCAGTTATTCTGATCCAGCGTTTGAGAGCTGCACCCAAGTGAAATTGAACGTCGGCTACAATTCGCGCCTTGGCAATGAGGAAGCTTGACGTGGCAAAAAAGCGATCGAACAAGCCGCAACGCGTGCAGGCCGACAAGAATTACATCGAGGTGATGGGTAAGATTTTCGCCATCCTCGAATACTTCGTCGAAGTCGGCGGCAAGCAAAAGTCCGTGGCATTTGTGGAAGTGGCTGGCGCGGTGCCCTTTGCCAGAACCACCGTCCACCGCATTCTATATTCGCTGGAAAAACTCGGCTATGTCGAAAAGGACGACGTTAAAGCGCATTATCACCTGGCGCCCAAGTTTTTTGAACTGACGGGCCCTGCCATCCACTTCCGGCGTTTGCAGCGGGCTGCGAAAAGCGTGATGCAAAATCTGCTGCTTCGTTTTGGTGAGACCATCAACTTAGGCGTCCTCGATGAGGGCCAGGTCGCCTACATCGAAGTGCTGCAAAGCCCCAGTGTGCTGCGCGCTGCGGCTATTCCCGGGCAGCGGAATCCGGTTCACAGCACTGCCCTGGGGAAGGTCATGCTTGCGTTTCTTCCTGAGAGCGAAGTCGAGTCGATCATCGATCGGCATCCCATGATTCGCAGGACGCCCAAGACAATTACACAGAAGAAGCATCTTCTCGAACATCTGGCATCGGTGCGTGAAAGGTCTGTCGCGCTCGACATGGAGGAAAATCTCACCGGAGTGGTTTGCGTCGCTGCTCCTATCTTCGATCACGCGGGGCGCGTCGTTGCCAGCCTGAGTGTCTCCGGGCCGGCCGCCCGCATGGAGCCGAAACTCGCCCAGATTCAGGAAGAGATCCGCCTCTCAGCTCTAACTCTGTCGCAGATGTTGTCGCCGAGCACGCTGGCCGCGGATGGCGCCGCTTCCCACGCGCCGTAACACGAATCATATTCCCCTACATTTTTTCGAATTATCAGACCTGGACGTAATCTTATTCCGTAATACGGACAGAATACCCGTTTTTTACATTTTATTGTTGACGCTGGTAGAAGGATTTTGTACCATTGGCCCGTTTTGTTCCGTATATCTAAGCGCTTTGAGGAAGACTTCAGAATCGCGGGGCCCGTGGAGGAAACTTTGACAGCACATAGCAACACAATGCGCGTTGTGGTTTGTTTGTTCGCTGTATTTCTTGCCGCCGCCACCCTTGAGGCGCAGATTGATCGCGGAACCATTTCCGGCACCGTTACCGACCCATCGGGCGCCGCAGTGGCAGGCGCGACCGTCACCGTCACCAACCTCGGCACCAACCAAGCCGTGAATCTCACCACCGACAGCGCCGGAATCTACACCGCCCGCATTCTTCAAATTGGCAATTACTCGGTCGAGGCCACCGCCAAAGGTTTTCAAAAGACTCTGCAGACCGGGATACAGCTGAACGTTAACCAGGTAGCGCAAGTCGACTTGCAGCTTAAAGTCGGTTCAGAAAGTCAGACAACCGAAGTGACTGCCGCGAGCCCGCTTTTGGCCACCGAGACATCGTCCCTCGGAACCGTGGAAACTCAGGAAAGAATCGTCGATCTGCCCCTCAACGGTCGACTGTTTACCCAACTCGCATGGCTTGGGCCTGGGGCCACTCCAGGATCGAGCTCGGGCATCGGGCTGAGCGGTTCGACCGACGACAATCGCCCCGGCATCCAGCTGGCCGTGAACGGATTGTGGGCATTTGACAATAACTTCCTGCTCGACGGTGTGGACAACAACGGCATCGGTGATGGCACCATAGCCGTTAATCCCTCTCCGGATGCGATTGGAGAATTCCGCGTAGAAGAAAGCGCGATGAAGGCGGAGTTCGGCCGCGGCGGCGCAGCGGTCAACGCGGCGCTCAAGTCAGGAACCAACCAGTTCCACGGCGGACTCTACGAATACCTGCGCAATGATGCGCTCGACGCCAGGAACTACTTCAATCCGGACAGCAACGGCCCTAAAGCTCCATTGCATCGCAATCAGTTCGGCGCGCTCATCGGCGGCCCGATCATCAAGAACCGCACCTTCTTCTTCGCCGACTTCCAGGGATCGCGTCTGCATGAGGCGGGCATCGACCGTGGCACCGTTCCCACCGCGGCCGAACGCGGAGGAGACTTCACCGATATCGGATTGCAGATTTACGATCCGAATACTACCGCGCCCAATGGCACGCGCCAACTTATAAACCCTTCCAACCCGACAGTTATTCCCACGAACCGCCTGGATCAGATAGGACTTAACATCGTCAACCTGTACCCGCTCCCTAACGTTTCCTGCACTTTCATCTGCCAGAACTTCGTTTATTTCCCGGTGGCGATTACGGACGGCAATCAAGGCGATGTTCGCATAGACCACAGGCTCACTGACCACGACCAGCTTTTTGGCCACGCTTCAGTTGAAGACCATCCCCAGTACAATCCGCCGCCATTGCCGGGTTTGGCCGAGGGATGCTGCGGCGGGAATTATAATATGCGCGAACAAAACCACGCCGTTGGTTGGGCCCACACCTTCGGCACCAACGCGCTCAATGATCTGCGGTTTTCTTTTATTCGCTACGCGGTGAATTCCACACCAGATGACTTCGGTCAGAACATTTCGGACCAGGTTGGTATTCCGAACGCCAATCGTGGCAACGAAGAAACTTCAGGTCTGGCAAACATCGGTATCAACGCATACTCGGACTTGGGCAACTCCTATTGGATTCCGGAACTCTCCGCCGACAACACTTATCAACTGGCGGACTCCGTCAGTTGGGTTAAGGGGAAGCATACGATCAAACTGGGAGTTGACTACAGAAGATATCAGCGCAACTTCTACCAATCGCAAGCCGCTTTCGGACAATTCAATTTCAATGGACAGTTCACGACAGCCGACGTGTCAATTGGTGGAACGTATGGTTTGCCAGATCTCTTGCTCGGCGTGCCTGATTATCGAGAGCAGGACGGCTTAGCTTACAAAGATCACACTCGATTTTTTGAGTTTGGCGGATTCATCCAGGATGACTTCCGAGTGAGCAGCAGACTCACGTTGAATGTCGGCTTGCGTTACGACCTGATGTCTCCAGTCGGCGGAAAGGTTGGCAATTTCAATCTAGCGACGAATGTAGTCGAGCTTAACTTTGGTCCGGGATCAGAATCGAATGCGGGTGTAGCGTATGACAAAAAAGACTTTGGGCCCCGCATTGGCTTTGCCTGGACGCCGTTTGAGGACCGCAAGACGGTAGTGAGCAGCGCCTTCGGAATTTTCTACGCGCCGGAGGGCAACCAGTTCAACGATATTGGCGAAAATCCTCCCAGTCTTCAGTATTACCAAGTAGTTACTCCTGCGACTACCGTTCCCACGCTTGCCACCATGATCGATTCAGGCTTCCCGGCTCAACTCCCGAACGAGGACCCAGCCAATCCATCCGGACAGGTCAAAACCACCGGCCCCGAGCGCAAGCCGCCCCGAGTCATCGAGTGGAACCTGTCCGTCCAGCGTGAATTGGCGCGCAATATCGTGCTCCATGTTTCCTATGTTGGAACCCATGCCACCGGCATCTGGAACAACGAAGACAGCAACCTGGACCAGCCGCGGCAGCCGCTGGACACCAACTTTACTAGCGACCCTCATGTTGATCCTCTCCAATCGGGGAACTACGGTCGTCCCTACTACAACGTGTTGCCGTACCTGTCGGTCATCAATCCTATCGACTATCCAAACTTTAGCGTCGGCTTTCATGGTTTGGAGACGAAGCTGGAAAAGCGATTCTCTAGGGGACTTACTCTGCTCGCTTCTTACACGTGGTCGCACGACATTGGCAGTTTTCAGGGCGCTCACACAGGTCAAACCCAGATTGCCGATTTCCCGAACGCTCAGAGAGGTAATGTTGACCCGGATTTTCGCCACCGACTCACCGTCAGCTACACGTACGAATTGCCATTTGGTCGCGGCAAGCCGTACGGCGCAGGCATGAACGCTTTTGAGAATTCCGTGGCTGGCGGCTGGCAGGTGGCCGGAATTACCACCATACGCAGCGGGGAGCATTACACTGCCTTTTGGTCGAGTGACTTTACCAACACAGGTACCTCGGCACTTCCCGATAAAATCCACGATCCCACCGATTTCTCTTTCAATATTCCACAGCAAACGGCCGATGGATGCGACAACCCAGGCCATCGAACGCTCTTGTGCTGGTACAACCCGGCTGCCTTTGTCGAACCGCCCTTGGCTCCCGGTCAAATCAACGCCCACGACTTCGGCACGGCTGGAGACGGCGATCTTGTGGGGCCGGATCAGGTGAACTTCGATTTCTCGGCGTTCAAGAATTTCAAACTCACCGAGCGGCAAGATCTACAATTCCGCGCCGAGATGTTCAACATCTTCAACCATCCTCAGTTTGGGCGGTCGGGCAACAACCCCGATCAAGGTGGGGCGAGCGGCGGGGCGAGAGTCGGTGGCACTCTGCCCGACAATCAGCGCGAAATTCAATTCGCGCTGCGCTACACATTCTAAAGTGAGGGGGGCGGGGGATCTGCTCTGCGCAGGTCTCCCGCTCTGCTGCCATTTCCCGTTGCCCAGAAAGGATATCCTTCCTTCCGGCCCAAGCGCAGATGATTTAAGCTTGGCTCCTTTATGGATAGAAGAAAGTTCCTCGGCAGAGCTGCGGGCGCGGGCCTGCTGTGCATATGGCCGCAAAGTTTGCTGCGGGCGCGGGCTGAGCAAAGCTCTGACGCTACCGCCGCCGGAGCGATTAGATTCGAAGAAATTGCGGCGAAAAGCGGCCTCCATTTTGTAACCGCCAATTGTCCCACTCCCAATAAAAACCAGATAGAAACACTCGTTGCCGGAGTCGCCCTCCTCGACTATGACCGCGACGGCTATCTCGACATCTACCTCGTCAACGGCGCCGCTCTTCCATCGCTGCAAAAAGATTCCCCTCAATATTGGAACCGCCTATTTCACAATAATCACGACGGCACGTTTACCGACGTAACCGAAAAGGCTGGCGTGGCGGGGGCTGGCTACGGCATGGGCGTGGCCGTCGGCGACTACGACAATGACGGTTGGCCCGATCTGTTCGTCGCCAATGTCACCGGCAATCAACTGTTTCATAACAACGGGGACGGCACTTTCACCGATGTCACGGCAAAAGCCGGACTGGGCGGGGCATTCCTCGACGGTAAAAAAATGTGGTCGGTCAGCGCCGGCTGGTTCGACTACAACAACGACGGCCTGCTCGATCTCTTTGTCGTGAACTACTGCAAGTGGGAGGTAAATAAGGACCCAGTATGCGCGCTCAATGGCGATGTGCGCGGTTACTGCCATCCCAAGTTTTACGCGCCCCTGCACAATACCCTCTATCGCAATAATGGCGACGGGACATTCACCGACGTTTCGGAAGCGACCGGCATCGCCGAGCATATGGGGAAGGGAATGAGTGTCTCTTTCGCCGACTTTGACGGCGACGGCTTCCTCGACATTTTTGTGGCCAACGATACCACCCGCAATTTCCTCTTCCATAATATTGGCGGGAAGAGATTCGAAGAGATCGGCGTGGAGGCTGGCGTGGCCTATGGCGCGCATGGGACGGCGCTCTCGGGCATGGGATCGGATTTCCGCGATGTAAATAACGATGGGCGGCCGGACCTCTGGCATACCGCAATCGAGCACGAGACCTTCCCGTTATACGTGAACCGGGGCGGCGACAATTTTTATGACATGACCGCATCAAGCGGATTGGCTCAGGCCACGGGAAATATGTCGGGTTGGGGCAATGGCATTTACGACTTCGATAATGATGGCTGGAAAGATTTGTCGGTCGCGCGCTCGAATGTGGTGGACAACATTAATATTCCGTTTCCGAACCGCCGCTATCCGGAACCGAATTCAATTTTCCGAAATCTAGGCAATGGCAAGTTTGAAGACGTGAGTGCATCGGCGGGGCCGGACTTTCAACTGGAAGCTCCTCATCGCGGTGTGGCGTTCGGAGATTTCAACAATGACGGGCGTATGGACATGGTGGTTTCCGTGCTAAGTGGGCCCGTGAAATTATTTCGCAACGTCTCCGATAACAATCACCATTGGGTGCTGCTGAATCTAGTTGGTACGAAGAGCAATCGCATGGCAATTGGCGCCCAGATTCGAATCACGATGGAGGATGGCGACCGCCAATGGAATCATGTGACCACGGCTGTCGGCTACGCGTCTTCAAGCGACAGTCGCGTGCATTTCGGACTGGGCGCAAACCGTCGCATCAAAGAAATACAGATTCGTTGGCCGAGCGGCATCAAACAGGAAATTCACAATGTCGATGTGGACCGCGTCATGACTATCGAAGAACCACGTCAGTGACTTTTTACTTTACGGGGTAATTCACTCGTACCGAAACGATCGCGTAAGGACGAACCGGCACACTGATCTGATTCGAACCTTGAATCGGCAGTGCCCCCACTTCCGGTTGCTCCATCAGATTTGTAAGCTTGGCTTCGGTACCACCTGCCGGGACGCTGATTTGCACGTCGCCGCTTTGGCCCGCCCACTCATAGAAGCGGAATAATAAAGAGTTGCCGTCTTCTGTTTTTTTCATCGCTGTCAAGATCACGTTGTCCTGTTTAATATTCACGAACGAGTGGGCCGGAGGAAGAGTCCCTTCGTGAGACTCGACCGGAATCGCCGCGAGCTTGTAGTTGAATTCATATCCGCGGCGCACGCTCAGCGCCTGTTTCCAGCCTCCGGCGTGAGCGTAGAGCGAATAGCGGAAGCTATGGTGCCCGCGGTCGGCGTCGGGATCAGGCCAGGTTGGCGAGCGCAGCAGAGAAATTCGCAACACGTTGCCCTTGGCGTCGTACCCATACTTGGACTCGTTGATCAAGCTGAAACCGTGATTCGCGTCGCCCAGATCGGCCCAGCGCAGAGCGGGAACTTCAAACTTCGCCGCCTCAATGCGATTGTTGCGCGTCGTGGGACGTTCTATCGTGCCGTAGGGAATCTCGTAAGTTGCTTGGTCGCTCGATGCCTCCAGCGGGAACGCAGCCTTCAACAGGATGTGCGTCTCGTGCCAGTCGATCTCGTTTGCGACATCGACCCGATTAAGGCCGGCGTAGATAGAAATATTCTGAACGAACTTCGACTTTTGCCAACTGCGTGTCACGCGTATGGTGGCGCGCAATGGGCCTGTTTCCGCGACCTCGACCGAATCCACCATATCCAACTTCGTGAAGAGCTGCTCGAAATCGGCGTCAATGTTCCACGCGTCAAAATCTTTGGGAGTATCTTTGAACGCGATCAATTCGTTTCCGCACGCACCAGCCGCGATCGACTCGAATTTCGAGGCCTTGTCATAAAGGCTGGTAATGCATCCAGTCTTCGGATCAACGGTCACGCGCAGCATGGCATTTTCGAGGGTGAAACCGTGGACCTTTATATCGGTTTCTAGGCGGCCCGCTCCGGGAACGACATGAAGAACCTCATATCCAAGGGATGGCACTTTCTTGACTTCGGCCAACAGTTGATAGGTATGCAGGGTTGAATTACGCGAAAGCACTTGAACGGGTAGCGGCTCGCCTTTCGAACTTAGAACTGAGAGTTCTCCTTCCGCGGCCTCTGCCATTTGCATGTTGACCGAAACCAGGTCCGTTCTCTCCCATGACAGCGGATTCACCACCACCACGGGCACTCCACGGCCGCGCGTGTCAATCTGGCCAGCGACCGTGGCTAGAGCTTCGTTGGTCACATGCTCGGCTTGTAGACGCACGAAATCATAGTCGCGCTGAGCATCCTTATATATGTCGGCGATGCCTGAGCCTGCGGCCAGATCATGAAACTGATTGAACAACACTTTTTTCCATGCTTCGTTCAGTTCCGTTTGCGGATACTCGACCCCCGAAAGCCACGCCAGCGACGAATATTTCTCGGCGTTGAGCAATTGCTCTTCGCTTTCGCGCATGTTCCGCTTCTGATTTGCCTGCGTGGTAAAGACGCCGCGATGGTATTCCAAATACAACTCATCATTCCAGACCGGAAGACTGAACTTGCCCTCATGCGGAGTCGGTAGTTGCGTGTTTCCCGCAGCTAGCGTTTTGTAATCCCACAAAGGCATATGCGCAGTATCGGCTCTGCCTTCGATGTTGGAGAAAAATCCTTGCGCCACACCGAAGCTGGTCTTCGGGAAAATAACTCCCTGGCTAGACAGGTGTATACCGTCCTCGAGCATCACCCGCGTCGGACCACCGCCATGATCGCCGATCCCGAAAAGATGCATCATCTCCGGCACGCCCGGAGCCGCGTTTTGCAGCGCAGCGACATCCGAGGCAATTCTCAAGGGTTCAACGTCGTTTACATAATCGTGGGGAAAATACGTAAGCACACGGCTGCCGTCCGGCGATTGCCACCAAAATAATTTCATCGGCAATTGGTTGGCGTCGTTCCAGGTGAGCTTCTGCGTGACAAAATAATCGATCCCGGATTTCTTGTAGATTTGCGGCAACTGCCAGTTGTATCCGAACGAATCAGGATTCCACCCGATGCGCACATCGCTGCCGAATTTTTCTTTGAAAAACCGCTTGCCGATCAGGAGTTGGCGCACCAGCGACTCCCCATCCGGCATATTCAAGTCGGGTTCCACCCACATTCCACCGACCATCTCCCAGCGACCCTGCTTAACACGATTCAGAATCTGCTCGTGAATGGACGGATATTTTTCAAACATCCACTCGTTATAGGCGGCGGCCGACTGTGTATAGGTATATTGCGGATATTCGTCCATTAACTGGAGTGCGGTCCCGAACGTCCGTCTCACAACGTCCACCGTTTCGGTCCAGGGCCAAAGCCACGCGGCGTCGATGTGGGAATTGCCAGTCAGTCGAACCGAGGTTTGCTGTAAATCCGCGTCAACCGGTTCGAGCAGCGCTTGCGCCTTCTTGAGCGACGCATCAAAGGCCGCCTGATCAGCACGGCCTAGGGCATCCAAATCGACCGCGCCCGCACAACTGGCGAGAGCAGCACCCAACTTAGAAGCAGCGGCATCGCTATTCGGCGTCAGAATTGAAACGCTTCCCATCTCCTGAAAGAGATAGGCCGGGTCTGGACGGGTTCTTGAGAATGAGATGCGCAGATCGGCGCCGGTGAAGTGTTTCTCGTCCACCGTTTGCAGAAGTTTTACCGCGACCAAAATCTTGTCGCCGGGTTTGGCGGGGTCGAAGAGAATGATGGGCTCAAGATCGTCGCCCATTGCCACGCGTCGCCCATTGAAATAGACGATCTGCGTCGCCGGACCATTAGCGTCGTCCTGAAAATTGAACCAGACTCTCGCTCCCGTGAGATCGTAACCATTCAGAGTTTTTGGAACTTCGATCCAACGGCGATACCACAGCGCCTCGTGCGGGCCCGTGCTATTCGGTCCTACGACCTTCCAAGAACTGTCGTCGAGATCGACCGCTTCACCGTGCGCAATATCGCCAGAGTGAATTTTCCATTCGTCTTCGGGAAGGTGCATCAGAGATTGCAGCTTGATTGCCACCGCTTCAATGCGGTCGCCAGGGCCAGAACCGGCGCGTTGCCATGTGACATTTTGTTTTTCCGCCTCCAAAGACCAAGTCCCCTGAATGGATTGCCCGTCAGCGGAAAGTTTACCTTCATAAGACGTCCTGCCGGCGCGAAATTTCAGAATCGAATTATCGAAAGCGATCGAATCCACGGAATCGGCAAAATCAAAGCGCTCTGGAACGTCAAAAGTAGCAGTCACAGCTCCATTCGCTCTGGACAGGTGGATGACATAACGGACTGGTCTTCCACGTTCTTTAACAGAAGTTTGCCATGCTCCGGTGACTTCCTGGGCGAAACACGACATGGCGCACAACAGACACGCTGCGAGGCAGAGAGTTCGGACTTTCATTGGGGCTCCATTGCAGGTCGCGGAATCAGCAAACTATACACTGCCGATCAGTAGTTCTTCGGTTCAAGAAATTCTGCCGCCATGTTTCTAGGGTTGTGTCCTTATCCGCTGTGATTGCACCGTAGAGTGCGTTGATCATCGCTAGCTTAACGCCATCCGTGATCGGGGGTCGACCTTCTCATTCGATCTAATTCCGCGCGCCGATTGTAGCGCCGCCGTCCCGGCGGCTGTCCGGTCGGCATCCTGCCCACCGAGGGATTATCCCAGATGCAATTCTGTGGCGGGAGCATTCCAGGCAGATACGCAGATCCGCAGATCTCCGCGGTTCGCGACGGGCGGCTTCGTGATCGGATCAAGGCCGCTCATATCGAGCCGTACCGTGCCTCGAATCGTAACTTTTTCGCCCGCGGCCAGCCAGAAATAATTGTCGCTCCAGAGCACCGAATAGAAATCCGGCATAAGATGCAAGCGTACTGGATAAGCAGGAATTTTGCCCTGATTCTCAACCGTGACGCTGACCTCGATTTCTTTCTGCGAGTGACCTCTCCGCAAGTATTCGCCCGAAGAGTGTTCGCCCGAAGAACGATCCTCGACTTTGGCCGCGGTTTGCAGCGTCGTAGACGAAGCTTGAATTTGCGGCCGCAACCAAGGTCCAGTCTGCGTCAGCGGTTCGGCCACGGGCGCGGCTTGCCAGCGTTTTCTGGCTTCCGGGTCCGCAAGCATTTGCAGGATGCGCAGCCAATACGCGCGGCGAGACAGCCTTGAACCCCGGTTGTCGCTGAGAGTGAGTTCAAAAAATAAATATCCTTCGCGCGTGCCGGCTGGAATCGGCCAATGCACCCCGTGGTTATCGCTCTCATAGCCATTGGGCGGAATATCGCTTACCCACTCGTCTTCGTGCACCACATGCATCGCCTGATCGTAAATACGCGCACGGAAGCGACCGCCCTTAAGCGCCTGCGTGTCATCATTCAGCGCAAACACCGACGCATGGAATGTATCGCCCGGCCCCCAGGAAAAAAATCCAGTATCCGCCATCACATGAACCGCCTCATTTGCGCGTTGCGTCGCGTAAAAGGGAATCTGCGGCTGTCCACACCAGTCAATGAGGTGCCAGCTATTGGCAATCGGTCCCAACGAATTGTAAGTCCAAAGTGTTTCGCCGCCAGTGTACGGAAACTGCGCTCGCCACTGCTCGAGCACACAACCAATATTATGTTCATACGCCATCTGGCTGCACTCAATCAGTTGTTCCAGATCTAACTTTGCGAAATCGTCATACCATGACGCTCGTTGCCAGCTCTTGACAAACGTATAGTTAAGCTCGGCGCTGCGATCTCGAATCGTGGTGTAGCGCCGCTTAAACTTCTCCACGTCGTAGCCCACCGGTTTCATTTCCAGCTCAGCGGCCGGAACCATCCGCTTCAGCAAAGAAAGGTTTGCGAAGCTGCTGAATGACCACTCGGAAATGAAATCATGACCTCGATCAAACAGTTTGTGATACCAGTTTTCGTCAGCCGTATAAATATCTTGCGGCTCGTAGGCATGATAATCGCCGCCGCAAGGCGAATTCATCCGAAACGGACGGCTGCCATCGTAACCAGCGAAGACCTCCCGCACCAGCCCGAGAAAAGGTTCGATCCCATCCTGAAAAGGGTCATATTCATTGCCTCCGCAATAAATACCGATCGATGGATGCTGCCGTATACGCAGAACGCTTTGCGTTAATTGTTCGCGCCACACAGCTAGCGTCGTAGTGCCGGGCGTGTCAGCCCAGTTGAGAGGGACCTCCTGCCACACGATCAGGCCATTCTCATCGCAGAGGTTATAAAACTGTTCCGTCTCGATAATCGAAGTACCGCCGTTCAGTCGCAGCAGGTTGTGTCCGCTGAGCTTTGCCGCGCGGATCATCCATTCCTCACGCTCGGGCGAAAGTTGGAGCACATCGTCGCTCGTCATCCAGCAGGCACCCTTGGCATAAAACGGGCGACCGTTGGCAACCCACAAATACATGTACGCTTCATCCTCGAGTGTCTTGTCGGCGGGAACGGCCCGAGGTGCGTCAGCGTATGACGGATTTCGCTTCAACTGCAACGTTCGCACGCCAAATCGGCTGGTCACAAAGTCCAGCTGCGCATCGCTTTTATCGAGTTTCAATTCGAGCCGGTAGAGCGGCTGATCCCCCATGCCATTTGGCCACCACAGCTTCGGATGACTCAGTTCGATCTCGCGCTCCCAAAACGAATTGCCTGCGGGCACTTTTTGACGCGACTTCGCTTGCCAGACAACTTGCTGGCTGGCCACGTCAACAATCTGCGCATCAATCACGCCATCAAAAGTACCCGTGCCGGTATTGGTCAACATTGCCTGGGCCCACAATGTCGCCGTGTCTGCGCCGATCGCATCGGTTCGCACGAACGGTGCTTCCAGGTAGGCTTCGCCTGTTGCTACGATTCGAACCGGTTGATAAAGGCCGAAGCTGCGATATCGATTTCCCCACTGATAGCTTTCCGCATCCTGCGCGTCCGGTTTGACTACTCTCGGATTGCGATTCTCGCTGGAGTTGTCATAGTTCGGCAACTGATCGTGCGGTTCGTGCACTAATCTCACCAGCAACTCATGCTCTTTGCCCGGTGCAATTCGCGTAGTGATATCAAAAGTTGGACCGCCGAACGAGCCTTCGTGGCCTCCCAGGAATTCGCCGTCCAGCCAAGCCATGCCGAGGTAATCCATTCCGTCGAATCTCAGGCGGATCACAGAGTCGCGCCACATCTCCGGAATCACGAAGCGGCGTCGCAGGTACCAATCCCGCTGCTGAATCCACTGCAGTTTCTTGAAATTCTCACCGTACCAGAGGTTAGGGACTTCGCCCTCCTCCATAAGCGCATAGTGCACCGGCCTTGGCATCTGAGTTTTAATCCAGGGACGATCAGAGGGATACTGGCCCGGAGGCAGCGCGTCGTCTGCTGCCTGCAATTCCCAGCCCTCGTGAAGATTCATCTGCCAGCCTCCGCCCGCGCCGGTCGGGCCACCGGTGGCGTATTCCGGCCTCACCTGAACGGGCGTGGGAGCAAATACGCGCTGAGCGCTTAGCTCTTTTATCTCCTCAAGCAGGCTCTGCACGGCAACGGTGCCATTCTGTCGGGTCGAATCCGGCGCCGCAGCTTTGAGCGAAGCTTGCGCGTCGGCCACTCCAGGAGTCAAAACTGCCGCCGCCCCTCCGCCCAATAGCGCCAAACAATCCCGCCGTGAGATTCTCGCCTTGCTCATGGTTGTTTGTCCCCTTGTCCCGCGAAAGGCGGAGAAAAGTCAACCGCAACCGACCCATTCATGACTGCAGTCAGAAGCCCGCTCATCCTACAAAACTCCTCCTGCAATCGTCAATATAAAACGATGCGGACCATTGTCCGTATTACGGGATCACGTATACAATGTGGTTTCGAGATTGTCGTTGTGGCTTGCTAGCCCGAGCGAAATTCGCGGATGCAGCGATAGAATCATTTTTGTTACTGTGAGATTCTCTACATGAATCGAGCGCATCTCGACCGCGCAAAAACCGCGTTTGCAATTCTGTTTGAGCTTGTTCTGGCTGCTCTCTTCATGCTGGGCTCAGCGGCAATCGAAATAGCTCCAGCCCTCGCCGCCAACGACAAGAACGACAAAGAGGTATCAGCGACGGCCAAAGCAAATCAATTGGCTCGCACCGGGCATACGGAGGAAGCGGTCGAGTTGTTGCAGTCGACGCTGGCAGCCCGTCCATCCGATCTGCGGGCGAGGCTTGCTTTGGCGGACATTTACGCCAGAAACAGCCAAGCGAACAAGGCTGAAACAGAATTCCGCGAAGCGCTTAGGCTGCATCCCGATTCCCCGTCCGCCGAAATTGCCTTGGCCACCTTTTACCTGAACGCCGGCTCTTTGGTTTCCGCAGAACAAGAGCTCGGCGATGCCGTGCGTCGCCATCCGAAATTGGTCGAAGCTCATGCTCAATTAGCTCTGGTGCTGGCGAGAGAGCGCAAGTATGCCGAGGCGGAATCCAACTTGCGAACAGTTCCGCCCCCCACAGAAAAAGATGCCCGTGTCCGCTATTTTCGGTTAATGGCTTCGATTCACTCTGGCTTGGGTGACTCGCACGCTGCGGCCCAAGCCATGGAAGCAGCATGGCACGTGATGCCTGACAACCAAGAACTGCAACTGATTGCCTCAATCGCCGAGGCAGAAGCTGGAGACTGGAGAGCCTGCATCCGAGACATTACTCCTCTATATCAACGTCACCCAACCGCCGACAGCGGACTAGTTTTGTTGCGCGCTGAGTTAGCCAGCCATGCGGCTTTTATGCCTACGCTTCAAAGTCTGCAGGCATTGAATTTACCTGATAGTCAGAAGTTTCATCTAACCGTTCGATCTGCGGAGTTGCTCGCCGCAGCCGACAGGGCCGCCGCTGCCGCAGAGGAATTCCAAGAGGCTTTAAGAATTAACGGTGGAGCGGACGAAACGCTGCTTTACAATCTCGCCGTCGAAGAACTCGCCGCTGGGCAATTAGACCCGGCGCTGGCCACGCTAGCCAAACTCTGCTCTCAAAAGGATTCTGCCGAAGTCGAGGATCTTATCGGAGACGTAAATGAGCAGAAGGGCGATCGATCCGCAGCGATTCAGAGTCATGAGAAGGCAATCGCCCTGGCCCCCTCGGAAGAACGCTATCGCCTGTCGCTGGGTGCGGAACTCCTGAAATTCGAATCCTACGCGTCTGCCGCTTCGGTATTCCAACAGGCCGCCGAACTGTTCCCGAACTCCGCTCGAATTTATGTGGGGCTCGGAATGGCCGACTACTTCATGGAAAAGTACGACGATAGCGTGTCCGCTTTTTTACGCGCCGACAAACTTGATAATGGATCAAGCCGGCCACTCGGCTATCTTGGCGCGACGCAGATGGAAAATTCCGCCGGACCCGCTCAATCCGCCGTCGACACGATTTGCGCCCGCGCAGATTCCGGTTCCGAACAGTCGGCCGCAGTCGTATGGTGCGGCGCCCTACTCTTTCGCAAGGCATATCTCGCGGACGACCGTTCCGCTGCTTTCGCGATCGTCCAGCGTCTACACCAGGCGGCCAAGCTTGTGCCCGCCGATCCAGTTACCAATTGCTCGCTCGGGCAGGCGCTCGAGTGGACGGAGCAATTGGCGGAAGCGCGCCACTGGCTCGAAATTTGCGTTAGGCTGCGCCCCAACTCGGCCGAAGATCACTATCGGCTCAGTCGCGTCTATCAGGCGCTGGGCTTGAAGCAAGCGGCCGCGGAACAAGCGATGTTAACCGAAAGCGCGAATTCGGAACGCGATCAGCATCAAGCCATGACGGATAAGTTCGCTAATGAAATGCTTGGGCAGGCTAAAACCGCTGGAGATCATGAAACTGCACGTCCGAAATAAGAGGTTGCGAATGCGGAGATGGGAACGTTCCAACTCTCGTTTTGAGAGTGAACGGATGCGATCCAAATTCTTGATACTTCTGGTGCTCCTCGCGGCGCTTCTGCCGGTCACAACCACTGCTCAGCAGCAGAACACAGCCACGAACGAAATCTACGTCGTCCCTTTTTCGCATCTCGACCTCTATTGGGCCTGCACCCAGGAAGAGTGCCTGAGCCGCGGAAACTTCATCATCAGCAGAGCGATCGAACTCGCCAAGCGTTACCCGCAATCTCGCTATCTCCTCGAAACTGAGGTCTTCGTTGCGAATTTTGTCGATAGCCATCGCGGCACGAAAGAGCTGGAAGACCTCAAACAGTTGGTAAAGGAAGGCCGCATCGAGATCGCGCCACTGTGGGCCGCTATCTATCAGAATCAAACCCGCGGCGAAGCTCTCGTGCGCAATTTGATTTACGGGAAGCGTTATGCCCGCGAGGTCTTCGGAGTCGATCCAAGAGTTGCGCACCTCGCCGATATCCCAGGATTTACGAGGCAATATCCGCAAATCTTAAGCGAGGCGGCGATCCCCTACATGGTGATGACCCGGATGGGGCCCCGCGATTTGTCGCTTTTTCAATGGAAAGCGCCTGACAGTTCGTCAGTTCTTGTGTGGAACACGATTAATGGTTATGGATGGGGCGTTGGCTTGGGCCTACATCTTGATTTGGATAAAGATCGCCTGGCGACAATCTCGCATGAGATTAAAGATGTGCAGGCGACTACCAACGGACCCGTGTATATGGCTTGGGGCACCGACCTTTTTGCGCCGTCCGATAAGCTGATCGATAATATCGGCGCACTGAATCAGAATCTCTCTCCATTGCATTTTCGCATGGCTACCGCTGACGAGTTTTTTCGCGCGGCGTCTGCAACTCCGCACATCCCCGGTTTGTCCGGCGAAATTCCGTCCTCATGGGCCAATCTAACGACCTCGCTCGTGCCCCTGTGGCCGCCCGCCGTCTCTGCCACGGATACTCTGGTGAGCGCGGAGAAATTTGCCGCGATCAATTACGCTCTCCGATACGCGCCCTATCCGGATAAAGCTTTCGAAGCTTTGTGGAAAGATAATCTCAAGTCTCTCGATCACAATAACGATGGTCAGGGTGGAGAAATTGGAGACGAACGTAAATTGGGATACGCGCAGGAAGCCTCATTGGGCGCCGGCCAAATCCTGCGCGACTCGCTGCGCAACATTGCGGAGCGCGTGCAGCAGCCGTTTCCGCGCAGTACGCCCATCGTCGTATTCAATCCTCTAAGTTGGAAACGCGACGACCTAGTGGAAGCCCACCTCACCCTGTTCGGTGAAGTAGCCACCAACGACAATGAAGACTACGAGAAAGGAATGCGGTTGATCGACGCAGGCGGAACATCCGTACCGTTTCAAGTGGAACAGTATGCAGATGGAAGTTCGCGCTCGCTGGATTTGGCTTTCATCGCGCATCAAGTGCCGTCTGTGGGCTATAAGACGTATTACCTGATTCCATCCAAGAGCGCTGACACTTACTCCAACGCCTGTGAAGTGAAGTTAGACAACGATAACAACGCAAAACGAGCACACGATGCGATCGGGGCAGATGTGCTGGAAAACGAATATTACCGTGTCTCGGTGGATCGGGCCACGGGAAGGATTGACCTCTTTGACAAAGAATTAAACCAAACAGTGAGCAAAGGAATTGCGGTCGCTGCGTCGGAGGAGCGTGGCGGCGACGATCAAAACATTATTCTGCCAAGCGGACGAACCATTGTTAATGTGATCGATTCAATCGAACTTGAGGAAAACAGCCCAGTCCGGGCCGTTTTACGCATTAACGGCAATGTCGGCGGTACTCCCATCGTTCAGCGACTCACCTTGTATCGCGGCATAAAGAAAATTGACTTGGATAACACCATTGATTGGAAGCCGGGCCGATCGATGAATATGGAACAGGTCTTCCCGATCGAACAAGAGCGTGTAGAGATACGGAATGGAATCCCCTACGGGACAGCTGGCGCCGCCGATATGATGTCGAAAGCCGGGCCGCATGGCGATGACGAAGTAGCGCCCGATATATGGAAAGGCTGGCGACAGATTCAGGACTGGGTATTTGCTGGTNACAACGACTGGGGCTTTACTGTAAGTGCGGATCATAACTTGATTGAGATTAGTAACACGGCCATAAGAGCTGATATGTTACGCGGCACACGCTTCAGTCCGGTGACGATCACGAAGAACGGTCAGCCTGTGTTAGATGTGCGGCCACCGGCTGGCAACTATGTTTTTCGGTTCTCCTTTACCTCCGGCAAAGGCAGTTGGTCCACCGGTAAATCGTGGCGCTCAGGAATGGCATTCAGTTCGCCATTGATTCCCGTAGCCACGGCAAACAAGCTTTCAGAGAAGCCCTTGCCGCCCGAAAAATCGTTTTTGTCGATCAACGCCGACAATGTGGTGCTCACCGCCATAAAGAAGGCAGACGCTCGGGAATCAATCGTCATGCGGGCCTTTGAGATTCAAGGCGCGTCTGCGGAAAGCTCAGTGCTGTTTTTGGGGGAAGAGCACAATTTCAAACAAGTAAATTTGCTGGAGGACGATCTGCCGGTTGCAGAGCAGAAGATTCTTCGGGTGCGACCGTTTGAGATTGAAACATTGAGACTATCCATTCGTTAGCTTGCGCCGATCCGATAAACAGCTTCAGCACGGGAGAAATACAAAATGCCAAAAGGTGCCACGCGACGTAATTTCTTGAAGGTAGCGGGAGTTGGAGCGGCAGCGATTGCGCACTCGGCTTCCTCTCCGGGTGCCAGCTTACTCGGCGCATCCATCGCCGGCTCGCCAACGGGTGAGCTAAAAATGTGGGTGACAGACGAGGATCGCCGCCTCGCCGCCGCTCCACCCATCGCATGGAGCGATCCAGTCAGTGAGGTTGCGCAGGATTCGATTCTGATCAGGCCGGAAAATAAGTTTCAGCCCATCCTCGGATTTGGCGCCGCGCTCACCGACGGTTCCTGCTATTTGTTCAATCAACTCTCGCCCATGGTTCGCGAAGAGTTATTTCACACCCTATTCCATCCATCGGAGATGGCTCTCAACGTTTGTCGCACCTGTATCGGTTCGTCCGATCATTCCACCTCGGTTTACAGCTTTGACGACGGCGAACCAGACCCCGAACTTAAACGTTTCTCGATTGAGCATGACCGCGCTTACATTTTGCCTATGCTTCGACAGGCCAGACAGGTGAATCCAGATCTGTTTTTATTTTCTTCGCCCTGGAGTCCGCCGGGATGGATGAAAGACAACGGCTCGATGCTGGGCGGGTGCATGCGTCATACGTATATGCCTTCTTACGCCAACTATTTCGTGAAGTTTTTGCAGGCATACGCCGCCGAGGGCGTGCCGGTGCAGGCTGTCACGGTGCAGAACGAAGTCGATGCAGACCAACAAGGTCTGATGCCGCAATGTTTCTGGCCGCAGGACTATGAGGCCGATTTTGTTGGCCTTCATCTGGGGCCGCAGTTTGAGCGCAGCGGCATGCAGACAAAAATTTGGATTATCGACCACAACTATAACCTGTGGGGGCGCGCCATTGCCGAACTCGAAACGCCGGGCGTACACAAATACACGAACGCCGTCGCGTGGCATGGCTACAGCGGCAAGCCGGAATGGATGCAGCGCGTGCAAGCTGTGTTTCCGGAAATTGAGATGTATTGGACGGAAGGCACTCCCGACTACAACGATCCCGATTATTTTAAGTGGGCATCGTGGGCTCAAAATTTCACTGCCATTTTACAAAACGGCTGCCGGGCGATCACCGCTTGGTGCTTTGCCACCGATGAACATGGCCATCCCAATGTCGGCCCCTATTCGTTGGGCGGTCTGCTGACCATCGACTCGAAGTCGAAAGCGATCTACCACAGCGGAGAATATTGGGCGCTGGGTCATTTTTCGCGCTTCATCAAGCGCGGCGCAGTACGAATCGATTCGCAAAGTCCGGCAAAAGATCTTTTTTACTGCGCCTTTGATAACCCGGATCGATCGATAGTCGTCGTAATCACCAACCCTGGTCATCAACGCACCTGCGAAATTCAACTGAACGGTAAAGTCGCGAGCCTCACGCTGCCGTCAGATTCTGTGGTTACGCTTACACATTCGAGTACATAAAAACCGCGAAGAAAAAATAGGAGCCAAAGTGGCCAATACAACAAGGCGCGACTTCTTACGAATTCCTGCCAACGAAGCTTCATTCATCGGCGCTGCGGCCGCTCCAGCCGAGCCGCAGACGGCAATCGATACGCCGAGTAACTACTCTCCATCCCCCAACCTCAAGGTATGGGTGACTGATGAGCAGCGCAGAGTTTCTGCGGCGCCGCCATTGCAATGGATCGACATGCGAACTCCGTCGAACCGCGACTCTATCCGGCTCGTTCCTGAAAAAAAGTATCAGGAAATTCTCGGCTTTGGCGGCGCGTTCTCTGGTGCTGCCTGCTATATGTTCAACCAGCTTTCGCCGGACGCGCGGGCCGAGTTGTTTCATACATTGTTTGATCCGTCAGCAATGGCCCTGAATGTGTGCCGCACATGCATCGGCTCAGCCGACTGTGCCGCGACCATTTACAGTTACGACGATGGCGATGTCGACCCAGACCTCCAACGATTTTCGATCGAGCGCGATCGCGAATACATTCTGCCGATGCTTCGCCAGGCCCGCGGCGTCAATCCCGATCTGTTTCTTTTTGCCTCTCCCTGGAGCCCGCCGGGTTGGATGAAGTCGAACGGTTCGCTGCTCGGCGGTTGCATGCGCCACACCTACATGCCGTCCTATGCCGACTACTTTTTGAAATTTCTCCGCGCCTACGAAGCCGCCGGCGTGCCCATGCAGGCAGTGACCGTGCAAAATGAAGTCGATACCGACGAGGAAGGAACCATGCCCGCCTGCGCCTGGCCTCAGGACTACGAAGCCGACTTCGTGATCATGCATCTTGGCCCACTCTTCGAACGCAGTGGCGTCGAAACCAAAATTTGGATTATCGATCATAACTACAACCTGTGGGGACGCGCGATGGGAGAATTGGAAACGCCCGACCTGCGCAAATATACCAACGCGGTCGCCTGGCACGGCTATGAGGGCGAACCGGAGTGGATCAATCGCGTGCAGAACGCGTTCCCAGACGTGGAAATGTATTGGACAGAAGGTGGCCCCGATTACACGGCCCCCGGCTATCCGCGGGAATGGGCAAACTGGGGAAAGACCTTTACGTCCATCCTGCGAAATTGTTGCCGATCAATCACTACCTGGAATTTCGCGACCAATGAACATGGTCGCCCTTACGTTGGCGCCGGCGCTTCGGGAGTCGGCGGGGCCATGATCATCGACTCAACCACCAAGAAGATTACCTACAGCGGCATGTTCTGGGCACTCGGACATTTTTCCCGGTTCGTCAGGAGAGGCGCGCGGCGGATTGACTCACAGAGCCCGGCCGAGGGCCTTTACCACTGCGCCTTTCAGAATCCCGATGGCTCGCTCGTAATCGTCGTTACCAATCCCGGCACCGAGCGGACGTGCCAGCTTCGATTGGGTGACAAAGTTGCGAATCTGGACTTGCCCGCCGATGCGGTGGTGACGTTGCACTCTTCGCCGCTTCAGCGTGCCTGAACTTGCGCGGCACAATGTGGATGACAGGGCCCTGTATTCAAGCCCGACCCGCGAACTCCCGCGTTTCTGTCGACACCTTGATGGTTTCGCCCTCCTTAATAAACAGAGGAACGCGAATCTCAATCCCGGTTTCCAGCTTCGCCGGCTTGGTCACGCTGCCGCTTGACGTATCGCCGCGGACGCCAGGTTCGGTATATGTGACATTCAGTTCCACATGAGGCGGCAACTGCAACCCGATCGGGTTGCCGTTGTACTTATGCAACTGAACGATCGATCCCTCCACGATGAAGTCGGGAGCGTCCCCGATCATTTCGCCCGAAAGAGTCAGCGTCTCGAAGCTCTCCTGATCGAGAAAATAGAAACCACCTCCGTCGCTGTAGAGGTAGGATGCCTCGACCATTTGCAGGTCAGGTTCCTTGAACCGGTCACTGGCTTTGAATGTCTTGTCAAACACTGATCGCGTGAGAAGGTTGCGCATCTTGAGCCGGACCAACGTCTGAGCACCTCTGGCAGTAGGCGTCGAAACCTCGGCTTCAAGGCACAGGAATGGTGTGTTCTCAAACTCGAAAAACATTTTGCGCTTTACATCGATAGCATCGATCAGTGCGGCCATAATCGTCCTTAGGATATCAGGCGAGCGATATCGGGTGACCGCACGGCGATTCGGGCGGGGCCAGCCTGTCCCGTGACAACGTCCGCAATTCGTTTCTAGATGAGAAATTGGTTTTATCAGGGCCCATTCCGCCGGTCATGCTAGTTTGCGATGGGCGCGAGTTTCGAAGCTCTCCACAAGTCAATTGATCCATGAAGATTTTGTTGGTGCGTCCTGAAGCTTCTGTTGACGCGGGACCATGGGCCGCGACGAACTGGGATTTGGCGGTCGATCTGGGTTGGTCCGGACGCTGCTTGCGCGCGGCAAAGCGAAAAGCTGGGATTTCGCATCGGCAGCATTAATGACCTGCTCGACCATGAGCAAGATCGTTGCCGCATTCGCGACCTGCTTGCCCTCGGCCTCAAACATTTGCTGGACCCTTATCAGCAAATTGAGCAACTTCTTTTGGTCTCGGTATTAGCGGAGCAGCTTCCGGAGCACGCCGAAATCTTCGCAACCCGTCCGTACTTCCTTGTTTCTTATGCACTTGGTTTGATGGATCCTGGTACGAGTACGGTAATCCGTTTGCCAAGTTCTTAGCCGGTGATCCCCTCGATTCTCCCGAGCTCGTTCGAGAGATTCCTCAGCTGCTGGAAAAACTTCAAATCAGATTTCAAATCAAAGAAAGCGTCAGCCCCAGGCTTGAAACCCCGATCAGCCCTGAACAACTGGACTCCATCTTGTCGGGAACTTGAGTTGGCATGCCAATCGTACCTTAGGGACTATGCCCTTGGTGATCTCCTCTGCGAACTAAAACCATTTTAGGATGAGAGTTCAGTTTGGAACTCTCGCCCGCTCCCCTCCGGACACAATCGGCGCGAAGTTGTGCTAGTGCACGAAGTGGTTGTGAACTTATTTCCTTCAGAGAGGCGATGCTATGGCTACTGGTGCTGTTACCGCTCGCGATCCAAAGGCGGATGCGACGACCGAGACTGTCGAAACAAAAACTGAAGCTGCCGAAGCGCCGAAGGCGCCGCTTACCCTCAAACAGCGCTTCCATCGGCTGCTTAGCGAGATTTTCGAAGGACGCGAGGAGCATCTCGGCTGGCGCCAGTAAGTGTCGCGCCGCGCGGAACTGTAACGCCGGCTTCTCGATAACCGCCCGACACCTTCCGTAGATTCCGCACTTACCGCGCAGCTGAGGGCTCGGCTCAATCCTGCAGTCCATCTTTTCATCCAGCGTATTTAGTCAGCAGATTCAGGGCAGCGTTCGCGAGCTGCTCCAAGGGCACAATCACACTGACCGCGCCGCGCGCGATCGCTTCTTTCGGCATCCCAAAAACGACGCAGCTTGCTTCGTCCTGGGCAACGGTGACTGCGCCTGCGTCCTTCATCTCGCAGAGGCCCTCCGCTCCGTCGTCCCCCATGCCGGTCATGATCACGCCTACCGCCTTCGGTCCAACCGATAAAGCGACCGAACGAAAAAGCACATCGACACTGGGACGGTGCCGCGAGACCAGCGGTCCATCAATGATCTCCGCAATAAGCTCGTCACCTCGGCGCTTGACAAGCATATGCCGGTTGCCCGGAGCAATCAGCGCCCGGCCGGTTTGTAGGCGGTCGCCATTGCGAGCTTCGGCGATTTCAATCTCGCATTCTTTGTTCAAGCGGTCAGCGAAGGCGCGCGTGAAGACCTCCGGCATGTGCTGCACAATCGCAATCGGTGGACAATTCCTGGCGAAGCCCGCGAGGAAGACGCGCAACGCCTCAGTTCCTCCAGTGGAGGCGCCCACGGCAATCACTCCCTGAGGTGCGGCCCCGATGCGCGATTGGCCTTGTCGTGGCAGGACAGCATCCGCCGTCAACCGGGGAATGGCCGCTAGCGGGCGCGGCCGGAGTTGCGCCTGAGAAGCGCTCCACACGGCATCCAGCAGGGTGACCGCCGATTCGTGCAGGAAATCACGCACCCCCACCTTGGGTTTGGTGATGACCTCGACCGCTCCCTCTTCGAGCGCGCGCAGTGCAAGCTCGGTTCCGCGACCAGCAAGGCCCGAGCACACTACGACGGGTGTCGGCATCTCCTGCATAATTTTTCGTATAAACGTCAGGCCGTCCATGCGCGGCATCTCCAGATCGGAAATGACGACGTCAGGCCGTTCTTTTTGCATCTTCGCCCAGGCAATCAGCGGATCGGCGGCGGTCTTCACATTGATCCGGCGGTCCATGCCGAGAATGGACTGCATGACCTGACGCACCATCGCCGAGTCGTCCACCACCAGCACTTGCAGGCCATTTTCCTTGCTCGCAGACACGCTCTCAACCTTTCTGGAGACTCGCCTGGGACGGGTTATCCTTCTGTTCCGTTTTGGCGTAGACGCTCGGCTCAATGCAGCGTAACTGCAATGACATGCTGCTCAGATTCTCGGCGTGCCCCACGAAGAGCAAGCCCGATGGCGCAAGGCGGCCGAACAGGTTCGTGATCACCCGGTGTTTTGAAGCCGCGTCAAAATAGATCAGGACGTTACGGCAAAAGATTGCGTCGAACGGACCCTCGACCAGATCGGACTCGCGATCCAGATTCAGCCTCTGGAATGTGACCATCTGCTGGATCTCGACTTTCACTTTCATCTCCCCTTGCCGTTCCGCCACTCCGCGCAGCATAAAACTGTGCAGCAAGTCTAGCGGCAGCTCGGATAACCGATTGATGGGATAAACGCCCTTGGTTGCCTTCTCCAGCACGCGATTCGAAATGTCGGTGGCCAGGATTCGCGCGTCCCAGCCCGCTTCCGAGGGGAGATACCGGGCCAGCAACATGGCAATCGTGTAGGGCTCTTCACCCGACGAACAGCCTGCGCTCCAGATCCGCACCCGTCGCGGCCGCATGCCACTGTCGGCTTCACGTTGCCAGCGGGGCAGCACTTTCTGAACCAAAAAATCGAACTGCCGCGGTTCCCGAAAAAACCGAGTTTCGTTGGTGGTGATGGCATCGATCATCCGCCCGCGCTCATCGTCGGCTTCTGGAGCTGAAACGAGCTCGTAGTAACTTTCCAGCGTATCCATCTGCAGCGCGCGTAATCGTCGAAAGAGACGACCGCACAGCAGTGCAGTTTTCGCCCCGCCCAGCCAGATGCCGGTTTCGGTATAAATCAGTTTTTGGAATTTTTGAAACAGCGCCGGACTAACAGAAAGGTATGGCGGCTGCTCGAACGATGGCTCAGCATCGACGCGGCGGAACTTGCCGGAACCTTTGCCTCGAGTAGCTCCAGCCTGCACGGCTATGCTCCCGCCTCGGCATGCTTAGAGAGTGCGATTCCCGATCGGCAGCCAATGGCCGCGTCGTCCGTAACTGACTCCGTCATGGCAAGCAATTCGTCGGCGGAGAGTACTCTATCGATGTCGAGGATCAGGCAAAACTTCTTGCCCAGCGCTCCCATGCCGAGTAAGTATTCCGTCTTGACGCGTGTGCCGAACGGAGGCGGTGCTTCGATCTCATCCGCGGCAAGATCCATGACCTGGCTCACCGAGTCCGCCAGAACGCCCATGGTCATCATCTCGCCCTGAAACATAATTTCGGTGATGATGATGCACGAAAATTTCGAAATACCGCTCGCCGGCAAGCCAAACTTCACCGCCAGGTCAACCACCGGCACGACCTTACCGCGCAAGTTCGTTACCCCGCGAATCCAAATCGGAGTGTTCGGCACAGTCGTGACCGCCTCATACTCAACAATCTCGGTCACCTTAACAATGCTGATCGCATATTCCTCGCCCGCTGTTAAGAAGGTAAGGTACTGTTCCGAACTCCGAGGGAGTTGGTTCTTCCCTTGATTCGACGCTCCCATAATTTCACTCCTCATGTCTCCGCCGCATCCTCGACCCGGAAAGGTTGACCTTGCGGCTAAACAGATTGCTGAAAAACGCGCCTTAGTCCTTGCTTTTGGCTGGCGCAGCGGTTCAGCGCTGCGATAAAAACCCCGTACTCGATGACGGCTTCAGCCGCGAAGGGTAACTTTTCCAGCAATCCGTTGCCGCGCTGATTTTTGCTAAGCTCACGACGCTCTTGCATACACGCCGGGGCAAAACAAAATCAAGACGCTCAAGTGTTCCGTTCTACTAAAACGGAGAAAAGTTAGCCTCTTCCACTACCTTGCTGGTGACTGGCTGAAAACGGCCAAGGTGCGCATATCCACTGCTCACCGGCTTCTGTGGAACAGCCGCATGCTGCTTACCGCCGCCGTTACGCTGCGTCGGCTGCTCTCCCGAAACACGGAAGTATGTCATCAACTGCTGCAGTTGCTCCGACTGCGCCGCCAATTCTTCCGCCGTGCTGGAGAGCTCTTCCGCCGACGATGCGTTGCGCTGTGTGACGGTGTCCACTTGCGACATTGCCTTGTTGATCTGGGTCACTCCGCCCGATTGCTCGGTCGACGCCGCAGCCACGTCCTGCACGAGCTCGGCTGTCTTCTTGATGGATGGGACCAGGTCAGATAGCAACTGGCCCGATCGTTCCGCTACACTGACGCTCTTTCCCGCCAATCCGCCGATTTCCTGTGCCGCCAACTGGCTGCGCTCGGCCAACCTTCGAACTTCGACCGCGACCACCGCAAAGCCTCTTCCCTGATCCCCCGCTCGTGCCGCTTCGATGGCGGCGTTGAGCGCCAGCAGATTGGTCTGATAGGCGATGTCTTCGATCACCGAAGTCTTCGCCGCAATCTGCTTCATCGCCTCGACCGTCTCCTTAACCGCGTCGCCGCTCTCTTCCGCAGCCGATGCGCCCTTGGCGGCCGCTTGCTCCACTTGCCGGCTGTTATCCGCGTTTTGTGTAATCGAGGCATTCATCTGTTCCAGGCTGGCGCTCATCTCTTCCACCGAAGCCGCCTGTTCGCTGGTTCCCTGCGAGAGACTCTGCGAAGAAGAAGAAACCTGCTGCGCCGCGGATGCCACCGCCGCCGAGCCTTCGCGAACGTCCCGTATGATGCTCGACAGTTTGCTGCTCATATCCCGCATCGCCTGCTGCAATTGCCCCGTCTCAGAGCGGCCGCTGCTGGCCGCAATCTCTTGCGTCAAATCGCCGCTTGCAATCCTCTCCGCGTGCGCCACCGCTCGCTGAATCGGCACGGTGATGCTTTTAGTCACACTGATCGCTACGATCGTGGTCACAACGAAAACGCAAGCCAGGATCAGAAACGCCATTCTGCGACCCAGAACATACGCTTCCTGACTCTCCCTCATGCTCTGTGCCATCGCAGTGGCCTGAATGTCGATGAACCTTTGCCACGAAGCCCGGTATTTATCGAGCGCTGGGATCACTTCCGCGCTCAACGTTGTGAGCGCTGCGTCCCGCTTTTTGTCCGCCAGCAGCGTTTTCGCTTTTTGCCGCGCCGTAATGTAAACCTGCCGGTCCTGGGTTACGACTTCAAACTGCTCGTGCTCCTGAGGAGAGCCGAGGTTCTTTTCGATTTCCGCAACTTGCCCGCTGATTTCACGGCTGACGGCGTCGTTTTCCTGATTCAGTTTCTTCTCTTCTTCCGCGCTCGTGGCCTCGAACAGTTGTATGGTAATGCGCGCGTTGGTGATTGAGTTCTCAATTGTCCTATGTGTGGCCTCAACGGTGTTGTAGCGCTTTTGCAATGACGCCGACATATTGGAATTCAGCCGACCGAGCCAGCTCAATCCGAATCCACCAACCGCAATCACGCACAGCAGAATGGCCCCGAACACAACCCCCAGCCGCGTGCCTATTTTCTGATCCTGCCAGTTTTTCATGATTCTCGCCCTCTTTCGTGCTCACCTTCTTTTCCTTCTCACCGTCTCTGCTACGACTGCTCGTCAGCACTGCCGTTTGACTGGCTGCGCCCTCTAAGCCTGCGCCTGCAAACTCGACTGCATCACTCCGCGCAGCAAACTGGGAACGTCGATGATCAATCCCACTCGTCCGTCTCCAAGCACAGTAGAACCCGCGATCCCCGGAACCCCGCGCAGCGCTTTGCCCAGCGGTTTTACCACTACCTGCATGCCGCCCAGCAGTTCATCGACTGCAATTCCGGCATGAAATTCATTCATCTTCACCACCACTATGTTCTCTCGCTTGGGCGCCGCGCCGCCCGAGAGCCTGAACATACGCCGCAGCCGTACGTACGGGATCGCATTGCCGCGCACACTCAGAATTCCCGTCTCCTCCGAGTTGCGCTGTTCCGCCGGTAATTCTGTACATTCCGTCACGTGTTCCAGCGGCACCACAAAAGTTTCGTTACCGACTTTCACCGAGAATCCTTCAATGATGGCCAAGGTCAGAGGCAGGCGAATGATAATGGTGGTTCCTTTGCCTTGTGTGCTCGCTATGTCGACCGTACCGCGCAGGCTGTCGATGTTTCTCCGCACCACATCCAGCCCCACTCCACGCCCGGATAGATCCGTCACCGATTCAGCGGTCGTGAATCCGGCATGGAACACGAGCCTGAATAGTTCTTCGTCGCGAATATCGTCTTTGCCGGAGACCAGCCCGAGTCGCCTCGCCTTTTCCAGAATGCGCGCGCGATCGAAGCCCGCTCCATCGTCCTGCAGGGTCACCACAATATTTCCCCCGCTGTGAGCCGCCCTGAGCCGGATTTGCCCGCTCGGATTCTTGCCCTGACTCTTCCGCACGGATGGCTTTTCCAGACCATGATCGACCGCATTGCGCACCAGATGTAGCAGTGGATCTTTCAATTGTTCGAGCACCGTCGTGTCGACCTCCACGTCTCCTCCGATCACCTCGAGACGGGCCAACTTTCCATGGCTCTTGGCCATGTCTCTCACCGAGCGAATAAACTGGCGAAACAATGGGCCGATCGGAACCATCCGGATGCTCATCACTTCGCTCTGCAGATCCATGTAGAGCCGCTCTGCATCGCGATGCATCTCTAAAATCGCGCTGCCTTGCTCGGTGCCCAGGTTCTCGATCATCCGGCGTAGCCGCCCTTGCGCAATCACAATCTCGCCGGTCAGGTTCAGCATGTGATCGAGTTTCTCGACATCCGCGCGCAGCGTCCGGTGACTGGCGCTCGGAAGCGCTTCGATCTTGGGCGCTGCGCCAGAGTTTCCCGAAGCTTCACCGGCGTCCACCACTGTGCTCGACCGCTTCTCCACCTCGCGCGCGATTTCTTTTCGTAGCGCGTGTTGTGAAGAAGTAAGTTCGCGTCCCCCTCCCGTCGCGCCGGCGACCATGCCTCGAAGTTCATCCACCGCTTTCAGCAACAGTGAAATCAAGTCGGCGGTGGGCAGAGCCTGCTGCTCGCGCAAAACATCGAGCAAATCCTCAACCACGTGGGCAAAACCCGCGAGATCGCTCAGTCCGAGCGAAGTTGCATTCCCTTTGATAGTGTGAGCAACCCGGAAAATACTGTGCAGCAGTTCAGGGTCGGAAGGATTCGACTCCATCTGCACCAGGGCCTGCTCCATCAGGTCGAGGCCCTCTTCCGATTCGACAACGAACGACGCGAGGACTGCGTCCCGGTCAAAGTCCGCTAAATCCACTCTAATCTCCTAACCCTGGTCAAAATTCCTGATCGCGGTTACACCGTCAACGATTTGAAACGCCAACCTGCGGCCACGCTTGCCTGATATATCTCGTTCGACGATCGGAATGCCGACCGAATGCAGAAAAGTTTCCGCGAGTTCCACATTCCTCGATCCCACCGACTGTGACGGATCCGCGCTGAAAGCGCTCGAACCGCCGAAAATTTTGGCCTGCAAGAATCGCACCTCGCAACCTAGCGCCAAGACCTTCTGCAGCAACTCTGGATTAGCGACGTTGCCGTAGCGCAGCCGGTTCGATCCTTCATTCGGTCCCTCCGGCAACAGGTAGTGATTCATTCCTCCCGCTTTCCGATGCCGGTCCCAGAGGCAAACCGCCGCGCACGATCCGAGGATGGTCGAGATCGTAATTGGATCGCGTGTCACGAAAAGCTGCCCCGGATAAAGGAAGTGACGAAGCTCTTTCGAGTCCTTCTGCTCGAAGCGCTTCATGAACTCCGCGGGCAGAACCGCCGGATTAAATTTCGAGGAATTCTCGCTCATGCCCTGATTCCTGATTCATCGGCCTCAGCCTTCGAGTGCCCCTTCCGCTCGAATAACGGCGCCGCCGCTTCGTCGGAAAGAAGTTTGAAGAGCTCCATGTCCGACTTGTCAAAGGCGACTTTCTGCGGCAGCAGCCGAAGCACTGCCAGGATTGCCACCGTATGATTTGCCCGCCGGATAGGGATAAAAGCCTGCGCCTTGTCGGCTGCGCCAAAACGATCACGCGTTCCGAATTCAACGTGGCCCTCGCCCCGCATCAAACGCTCCAGCGCTGGTTTGCCGATCGCCCGCAGCAGGTCGTATTCCTCGGGATTGATTCCGAACGAGCCAATCACCTGAAAGCTTGTCCCTTCGCGATTGACCCGGAACAAACCGATTTCTTCCGAGCCCAGAAACGTGGCCGCAATCTCGCGCAGCCCATCGATCGCATCTTCTTGGTCGCGGCTTTCCGCCAGCCTCTTGCGCGCCGCTCGCAGCCGTACTTCGTTCATCGTGTCGGCTCCAGAACGCTTCGCTCCAGAAACCTTACTCATGTCATCGTTCATAGTGATCCTTGCCGCATGAATTCAAAGCTTGATCGGTTCCAAGTTGACTCGATTCCAATCTCGAAGATTCCATACGCCCATCGAATCCGCACCAAAATCTTCTACCGCTCTACTCCCCAAGATAGCTTTCCACCAGCGCCAGTAGTTCGGCCCCATCAACTGGCTTCGTGATGTAGTCGTTGCATCCGCTCTGGAACCCTGCCTCAATGTAAGACTCTTCGCCGCGTGTGGTGACGAGTACGATAGGGATCTCACGCATGCTGACTTGCTGGCGCATTATTTTGCACGCTTCAAATCCATTCATGCGCGGCATTACCACATCCATCAAAACCAGGTCCGGACTCTCCAGTTGCGCCTTCTCCACTGCCTCTTGACCGTCGCACGCGGTCACACACTGATAGGCCGTGCCCTTTTCCAGAATCTCGCGCTCCATCATCAAAGCCGTCTTGGAGTCGTCAACCACCAGTATTTTCTTCGACATGAGTTTCCCTTCGAACTGCACTGCCGCGTCCAATCGCTGCACGGAGGCCCCAATAGGGCCGGTTCCCGAAGCTGCCTGATTAGCAATCTCTAACACAGCGGGACATTACCTCGTAATTACGTCGGTAATTGCCGGAACTCAGTCAGGTGCGCAACCGCGTGGGCGTTGTCAAATAATTCTTCTGGCGAGTCGTGTTCCATTTTTGCGCGTGGCGATTGCAGCGCCGCCGTCCCCCCGCTGTCCGGCGGGCTTCCTGCCCGCTGGCGCCCCGGCAACATGCACTAAATTAGGACGTAAATTAGGACGCCACTTCCGGCGCAGGAAGCAGGACATTCGAACCATAGCTCTGTACCGTGGTCGACTTCCGTGACCGACCAGAGTATGCTGCCTTGGCAGAATTTGACTCTCGACTCGGAGTGCACCGACAATGCATGTCCAAACCTTGCAAACTGGGCGCGGCGAACCCGACTCCAACGCGCCCCTCACGCGAAATCAAGTCCGCGGTTTCTGGGCCTCGTGGGGAGGATGGACGCTCGACGGCATGGACTCCGTGATCTATGCGCTGGTGCTCGTGCCGTCCCTGCGCGAGCTTTTGCCGCGCTCCGGCATCGCGGCGACCAAAGGAAACATCGGTTACTACGGCGGCCTTCTCTTCGCTCTCTTTCTTATAGGATGGGGTCTCGCTTTTCTGTGGGGTCCGCTCGGAGATAAGTTTGGCCGCGTGCGCACCCTGATGCTCACCGTTCTCTGCTATTCCGTCTTCACCTTGCTCAGTGCCTTCGCGACCAGCGTATGGCAACTCGCCATTCTGCGTCTTCTGGCCGGTATCGGCATCGGCGGCGAATGGGCGATGGGCGGCACTTTTGTCGCGGAAGAGTGGCCCGAACATCGCCGCATCGCCGGCGCCGGTTTCATGCACACCGGCTACTATTTCGGATTCCTCCTCGCCGCGCTCGCCAATTACAGCATTGGAAGTCATCTCGGCTGGCGCGCCATGTTCGCCTTCGGAGGATTGCCCGCGCTCTTGCTCGCCTGGATTCGCTACGGCGTCACCGAGCCCGCGCGCTGGGTTCAAAAAGAAAAAGTCGTTCACACCTGGTCCTGGTGGCGCCCTCTGGCAACTCTCTTCAATCCAACCTTGCGCCGTCGCACCGTTTTGAATTCCATCCTTATGCTGGTTTCCATCTGCGGTCTGTGGGCTGGCACCGTCTATGTTCCCGCCGCCGTCACGGCGCTAGCCGAAGCCCGCGGACACGTCGGACCTCAAGCCGCGCAAATGGCCTCCTATGCCACCATGCTAGTCGCGGTCGCCACCATCCTCGGTTGCCTCGCCATGCCCACTCTCGCCGAACGCTTCGGTCGCCGCAGCGCCCTCGCATTTTATTTCGCGCTGATGATGGTGTTCATCGCCCTCACCTTCGGCAAGGTTTACTACCTCGGAGCAAACGGTCTGCCATGGTTCTTCGTCTGTCTATTTTTCCTCGGAGTGGGCGGAGCTAATTTCTCGGTATATACGCTCTGGCTCCCCGAGCAATATCCCACCGAATGCCGCGCCAGCGCCTTCGCTTTTTCGACCTCCTTCGCGCGCTTCGCCGGAGCCGGAATCACCTTTCTAGTAGGAGCAGGCGTCCGCCACTTCGGCTCGATAGGCACTCCTGTGGCTTTAACCGCGATCGCGTTTGCGATCGGTCTCCTGCTAACTCCGTTCGGCGCGGAAACTCGCGGCCGTCCCTTGCCGTCGTGATTTTGTCGAAGGTGGGCAGATTTCCCGTGTCGGAAAATCAAAATACTACTTTCGCAGTTCTACTTCAGATTGAATTCGTTTTGCATGGGCGCAGCTTCGTAGCTTGGGCAAAAACTACGCCTCTGGTCTTGCCTTTCAGCCGCGCCGTAACCCTCTATCTTTCATCCCGGCGTTACAGTTTGCTGAAAGACTCGTCTTTGTCCTTGCTTTGGGTGGCGCAGCGGTTTACCGCTGCGATAAACGGATTGTCCTTAACGCCGGCTTCAGCCGCTGAGGTCATACTGCCGCGAAGGAAACACTTTTTCCGCAACCTCGTTGGCCGCCGAGGAAATCTGGTTTTCAAACTGAGTCCCTACTACTTTCGCACTATTGATCTATCAGCCTGCTTCCCTATAATCACCGCACTTCCCGGGGCAGAAATCTGTTTGCGCCGATTGACGCGCTCAATGGGGAGCGGTTCGGGATTGAGATGACAAACTTAGCGGATGCTCCCCTGCATACTTCGGCAACCCCGAAGGCAACAACGAAGTTGCCATTCCCGAAGAAAGCCCTGCTGACCTGTGTCGTCGTGATCGCTCTGGTGTGGGTGCTCTCCTGCGCCGCCCTCTACGACATCATGCGCCAGCCACCGGAAACCTTCGCCCGCTTCATGTCCAAAATTCCCGGCCCGGTCGCCTTTCTCGTCCTTCCTTTTGAAACTCTGTGGATGCGCGCCCGCGCCGGGCACCTCGAAGTCGGCGACGCCGCTCCAGACTTTTCGCTGATGAAGCTCGACAAGAGTGCGTCCGTCCAACTCTCGAACTTAAATGCGCAAGGCCGACCTGTTGTGCTGATCTTCGGAAGTTATACGTGACCGCCCTTCCGGCGGGAGGTTCCCGCTCTCAACAAGCTTTACGATGAATACCAAAACAGAATTGCGTTCCTGGTGGTCTACATCACGGAAGCGCATCCGAGCGACGTCTGGCAGATGCAGAGCAATATTAAAGACCAGGTAGTTCTCGCCAGCCCTAAAGACGAAGAGGAGCGCGCCCTAGTCGCTGGAGCCTGCGTGCGAAAACTCGGTATTAAGATTCCCGCTGTGCTCGACGAATTCGGCAACTCCACCGAGCAGGCCTACACCGGCTGGCCCGACCGTCTTTATCTCATCGACGCCAAGGGCCGCGTTGCCTATAAAGCGAAGCCTGGTCCCTTCGGATTTAAGTCCGACGAGTTACGCGCCGCCATCGGGAGATTAGTAAATTAAGCGGCGAGCGATGTATCCTCGGGGCGTGTCGCGTTCGCTCGTCTCCCACTCTCCTGAGCCGCATCGCTCTCCCACGTCCGGTTTATTCCTGGGGCTGGTCATCACTCTCGCCGCCGTCGTCGCTTACTCGGCATATATCACCCGCCAAATCTCCGGCTTGCGTGAGCTGCAAAATAATCTCGTCGATCGCAACCGCAAGGATTCCCTGCAACTCCTACGCATCCAAAACGACTTGAACTCTCTCGCTCTCGCCATGCGCGACATGCTCGACAATGATGAGCCCTACCCCCTGACCGCATGGTCGGCGCAATTTCAGCGGGTGCGCACCGATCTTGACGACGCTCTGCGCCGCGAGCAGCAAGCAGCACCCGTCAATCGAACTCCCGAGCAAGAGCAATATTTGGAGAACTCCGTAACCCAGTTCTGGGACGCCGCGGATCGCACCTTCGCCTTAGCGAAAGTCAACAACCAGGCCGAAGCGAGAACGCAGATTCAAGTCTCCCTCCGAGCCCGCCAGGAGGCCCTGAGCACCGCCGTGTCGCGACTCCTCGTACAGAACAATGAGAGCGAAGAACAAGCGGCCCAGCGCATCGCGCAAATTTACGACCGTGTGCAGCGCCAGGTGTACCTCTTCCTTACCGCGACATTACTCGCGATTCTCTTCACCAGCCTTTATCTCATCCGCTCCAACCGCCGCCTGTTCGCGCAACTTGCTGCACTCTCCGAGCAGCGCAGCGAACTGGCCCAGAAGCTCATCTCCACCCAGGAATCTACCTTGCGCCACATCTCGCGCGAATTGCACGATGAGTTCGGACAGATCCTTACGGCCGTCGGCGCCATGCTCACGCGAGCCGGAAAACAGGCTCCAGAAGGATCGTCGTTGCGCGCCGATCTTCGCGAAGTCTGCGAGATCGCGCAAGCGACGCTGGACAAAGTTCGCACCCTTTCGCAGGCGCTCCATCCCGTGATGCTCGAAGAAACCGGTCTCGAGAGTACGCTCGACTGGTATCTGCCAGTGGTGGAACGCCAGGCTGGAATTCACGTATTCTATGAAAAATCGGGTGAGTCATTCCCTGTCAGCGGCCACGCTGCAATCCACGTCTATCGTGTAGTGCAGGAGGCTTTGAATAATCTTACTCGGCACTCGGGAGCGGCCGAGGCGTGGGTTCGCCTGCGCTTCCTGCCCCAATCTTTGGAAGTCGAAGTGGAAGATCACGGGAAAGGTTTCGACGCACAATCCCCGGGGCAGGGAATTGGCCTGGTAGCGATGCGAGAACGCGCCGAACTTCTGGGCGGTGCGGTTGAGTTTGTGAAGCCCGCGCCAGCCCCCAACGAAGACGAAGCTCGAAGCGGAACGCTGGTTCGACTAACAGTTCCAAGAAGGAATCTAGAATCCAATGCCGCCTAAGATTTCAGTCTTACTGGTTGACGATCATAATCTCGTGCGTCGCGGATTCCGCCGCATCCTCGAAGACGAGCCCGAAATCACCGTGATCGGCGAGGCCAGCGATGGCCCTGAAGCGATCAAACTCGCCGACGAGCTTCATCCCAAAGTGATTGTCATGGATTGCGCCATGCCCGGCATGAACGGCCTCGAAGCCACGCGCCAGATTCTCGAAAAGCATCCGCAAGCTCTGGTGCTCATGCTTAGCATGCATCCCGAGGAGACGCTGGTCCGTCAGGCCCTCGACGCCGGTGCGCGCGGTTATGTCCTGAAAAATGCGGTCGACCTCGAGCTTGGTGCCGCGATCCGCCGCGTGGTTAACGGCGAGACCGTACTCGATTCTCAACTCAAGCGCCCGGTTGCGCTCAAAGGCAGGCGCCACGCCGGCCTAACCCCGCGTGAACTAGAAGTGTTGCAAATGATCGTCGAGGGAAAATCGAACAAAGAGATTGCAGCGGAGCTCGACCTCAGCGCCAATACCGTTGCCGTCCATCGCGCCAATATGATGGACGCTCTCGGAATCCATAAGTCCGCCGAGTTAGTCGTCTACGCGATCCGCAACGGCCTGGTAGATCTTCCGTGACAAACCCTGCCGTGAGAGGCCTACCGTGAATCGCCGCTCCTTTCTCTGGGGAATGGCGGGCCTCATCTCCGCGTCAGGCTTGCGGTTTGATGCTGACGCTTTCTCAGCTCCCTCCGCACCATCCATCGATCCGGGTTTTCGGCTCGCCGATGTGACGGCGCAGGCCGGAATCAACTTCCGTCACAACAGCGGAGCCTACGGCGGCAAACTGTTGCCGGAAACCCTCGGCGCGGGATGCGCATTCCTCGACTACGACCGCGACGGCTGGCAGGACATTCTTCTGGTGAACGGACTAGATTGGCCCGGACATAAACGAGAGCACACAAGTACGCTAAAACTCTATCGCAACAATCGCAATGCCACGTTTTCCGATGTAACTCACAGCGCCGGCCTCGATGTAGAAATGTACGGCATGGGTGTAGCCGTAGGCGATTACGACAACGACGGCTTTCCCGACATCTTTATTACTAGCGTAGGTCAGAACCGTCTCTTCAAGAATACCGGCAAAGGAACGTTCATTGATGTTACTAAGTCGAGCGGGCTGGGCGGGCGTCAAGCGATGAGCACCTCCGCCTTGTGGTTTGATTACGACCGCGACGGGCTGCTCGATCTGTTTGTCTGTAACTATGTCAAGTGGTCGGCCGAGCACGACGTATTTTGCAGCCTCGATGGCAAGCACAAATCCTTTTGCACGCCGGAAGCCTACCGCGGTGAGACCTGCTGGCTCTTTCACAATCGCGGAAATGGAACTTTCGAGGATGTAACCGCGTCCAGCGGGATTTTCGATAGCAGTTCGAAGTCCCTCGGCGTAGCCATGCTCGATTACGATCACGATGGCTGGCCTGACTTACTCGTGACTAACGACACACAGCCCAACAAACTCTACCGTAACCAGCGCAATGGCACCTTCAAAGACGTAGCCGTCGATGCTGGCATTGCTTTTTCCGCGGAGGGTAGAACCCGCGCTGGAATGGGCGTAGACGTCGCCGACTTTGATAATTCTGGAAAACCTGGTGTCGCCATAACGAACTTCGACAATGAAATGACCGGCCTCTACCGCCTCTCCAGTGGCGGCAATTACGTCGACGTCGCGTTACCAAGCGGAGTGGGGTTAGCCTCAAAAGATAAGCTCGGCTTCGGATGCGTTTTTCTCGACGCCGACCTGGACGGCGCGCTCGACCTCGCAATCGTCAACGGCCATATCGATGACACCGTTCGCAACGTCAGTGGAGTCGGATATGCGCAGCCACCGCAACTGTTTCTAAATCGTGGCAAGGGAACATTTGTGGATGTCGCCACTGCCCTTGGAAATAGCTTCAGTCAGCCCAAAGTCGGGCGCGGCCTTGCCTACGGCGACTTTGATCGCGATGGCGATCTCGATCTTCTCATCACCACTAACAATGGTCCTGCATATCTCTTCCGCAACGACCATAGCGCCGGCAACCATAGCCTCCGCCTTCGTCTAATTGGAACAAGCTCCAACCGCGATGCTATCGGGGCAACCGTAAAGATCTTTTATGGCGAATCGAATGCTACAACCAGCCAATCGCGGGTCGTGAAGTGCGGATCGAGTTATCTGTCGCAATCGGAGTTGCCCCTGACTTTCGGCCTCGGCAAGCAAGATAGAATCGATCGTCTAGTAATCGAGTGGCCGAGTGGAAGGATGGAAGACTACAAAAACCTGTCGGCTGGCCGGGCCTATGAGTGCGTGGAAGCAAAGGAAATCACCGCCCTTCCAGGTTTTTAGGACTCACTGCGCGGAGATTCAAATACCTCTTTTCGCCAGTCGCAAATGGTTATGCGTGCACGTTGAGGCTGCCCGAACTTCCATAAACCCGCTCTAACACGGAAGTGGTATTGTCAGCGGCGCTGGAAGTCTCAGATGGAGTATTTACATTCAACGAGCTAAGCAATTGACTGACTAACTGTCCAGCTTCGGTAGCGGCATTCGTCTCATTGGCTAGCGCCGGCAGTTACTGTTTTTAAGGTCGTTTTTCACCGTAGCAAAGGCGGACTGTGCTGGGGATAGGTCGCCCGCGCTTAACGCACTGCCGAGCGCGGTTAAGTCAGTGGACGGCTGAGAACTGCTGGATGCGCTTTTTCCGCTTGCGACTTCAAGGTTTTGGTTCAGCGACTGCGACGCGTTCAATGCCGTTTGTGCGCCGTTCAAATCGCCCAATGTAAGACTGTTTTGCAGAGTCCGCAAAGTTTGTCGGAGTGGTACGGAGTTACTCGCCGCGAGAACCGATTGACTAAGCCTCGCCGCCGAAATCGGACTTATGCTCATGATGCCACCTTCCGCAGGATCGTAGCGCTATTCCCGCCTGTCTATCCCATCGGCACACCCGCGGTTAAACTTTAGGAGGTTGCGTCCCGCCGCGACAAGAATTGTACAAACTGGTGACACTCCGTTGACAAACCGCTTACAGCCCCGGCAGTAAAATCTGGCAGCCAGCAGAACGCAAAACGATTTTTCCCTGCTCCGGCGTGCACCATCCTAAGGAGGATTCGGTTATGCAACGTCGCAAGATTTGGTTCACAATTTCTCTCGGGTTCGCGGTATTGCTCGTCTCAGGCACAGCTCTGGCGCAGTATCAACTGACAAATCTGGTGTCGAATCAGATAGGTTGGGCAAAACACATCGACCCGCTACAGGTAAACGGCTGGGGCCTGGCATACGGCCCGGGCGGTCCCTTCTGGGTCAGCGATGAAGGCTCAGGCTGGTCGACCCTCTACACTGGCACCGGCGTCAAGAAAGGCTTGGAAGTCCTGATTCCCGCGGCTGGCGCAGGTCCGGGCCAACCCACCGGAATCGTCTTCAACGGTACGGGCGAATTTCCGGTGCAGGGCTGGTCCGCCCTTTTCATCTTCGCGACTTCGGACGGAACCATCAGCGGCTGGGCCCCGCAGTCCAATCCCAACGACGCGATTATCGCGGTCAACAACTCGGCCGCCAAAGCGAACTACACCGGGCTCGCCATCACCAACCGGGCCTCGGGAAATCTCTTATATGCCGCCAACCTTGCCAACAATGTGGTCGAGGTGTACGACGGAAACTTCAACCTCGTCAATACATTTACCGATACCACTCTGCCCGCAGGCTACGGTCCCTTTGGCATCCAGGACATCAATGGACTCCTCTACGTGGCCTTTGCCTTGATATCCACGGCACCGAGCGGAGTCGTCGATATCTTCCAGGAGGACGGAACATTCGTTAAGCAACTCGCGAGCGGCCCGCCCCTCAACCAGCCCTGGGGCTTCGCCGTCGCGCCCAAGAATTTTGGGCCGCTCAGCAACAGTCTGCTCGTCGCGAACAACACGAACAGCGGCACCATCAACGCTTTCAATATTCAAAACGGTCAATTCATCGGGACGGTCAAAGATACAAACGGTAAAGACATCGCCATCGACCAGCTCTGGGGGATTGAGTTCGGCGGCGGCTCGGCTAGCAACGGTGCCACCAACGAACTTTTCTTCACCGCTGGTCCGCACAACAATCAAGCGGGGACGTTCGGCGTGATTGCATTCAAGTAACAGAGCAGTCGCAAGACGCAGGAAATCAGCGCAAATTGCCCGCGAGAGCTGCCTTGCAAAAAGGCCTTCGCGGGCTTTTTCTGCGCGCGACGCATCCGCCCTTCCATCACACATTGACCCAAGCGCAACTCCCGACCTAGTATGTCCCTGCGAATCAGCACCAACTCTGGGGGAATTCATGCTCGGCCGCTCCTATGTCGTTTTGCACTGTCTTGTCTGCTTACTTTGCGCAGCCCTTCCAGTTTTCATCGCCACGCCCATGTACGGTCAAGGGTTCGCCAGCAGCGATCTTTCTCGCCTGCGCTCCGTCGGCAGCGCGGCGCTCTCGCCCGACGGCCATTACATCGCATACACGATAACCATGCGCGATCAGCCGGGGAGGCCGTCCGGCCAACTCTGGGTCATGGACTTGAGTACGGACAAAAGCGTTCGCCTCGGCGGCGACAAGCCTGCTGGCAGTCCTCTGTGGTCCGCCGACAGCAAGTGGATCGCGTTCCATGGCAGCGACGGCGACGCGAGCAGCCTCTTAATCGCGCATCCCGATGGCAGCAGCGCAACCTCGCTGGCGCCGCTAGCGGGCACCAATTCTCCCCTGCCGGATACGGGCAAGGACGTGGCATGGTCGCCCGATGGAAAACAAATCGCCTTCATCTCTTCGACAGCTGACGACCGCGCCGCCGAAGCCAGCGGTGACCCGCGAGTCATCACACGCTATCTCTACAAGCCCGATTATGGCGAAGGCCTCACGCGCTTCAACGACAATCAACGCTTGCATATCTTCGTGGTAGACATCGCTTCTAAGAAAATACGTCAACTCATGCAAGGCAACTACGACGAGCATTCCATCGATTGGTCGCCCGACGGCAAGCAAATCGTTTTCACGTCCAACCGCGAGCCGAATCAAGACGAGTTTTTTAACTATGACTTATTCACCTTACAAGTCGCAGACGGCAGCATCCATCGTCTGACTGCCACCGAGTATTGTGAATACGCTCCGCGCTGGTCGCCCGACGGCAAATCCATCGCCTATCTCGGCACCCGCCGCGGCCTTACTGATCGCGAAACTACTATGGAAGACACGCACGTCTGGTTGATGAACGCCGACGGCAGCAATCGCCGCGAGATCGCCAATGTCATCGACAATCGCCAGGGCGCGCCGCAATGGGCTCCCGACGGCGGCGCGGTTTATTTCACCGTGCAGGAACGCGGCAGTTATCATCTCGTTCGCTTGCCGATCTCCGGCGGTCAGCCAGAATACGTTGTCAGCGGAGCCGGCGGGGTTGGCGGGTGGTCGGTCGCCGGCAATGGCGCCGTTGCTTACTCTTTCACCACCCCGCGTGACGCCTCCGAACTCTATTACAAGACTGGAACCACCGCGCCCCGCCAACTTACTGATCTAAACCATGACGTTCTCTCCCCTAAGTCGCTTGCCGATGTCGAATCCTTTACCTTTGTCAGTAACGACAACCGCTTCGAAGTGGAAGCTTTTCTAACCAAGCCCATCGGCTTGGATCCAAACGCCACCGCTAAGTATCCGCTCATCGTCGTGATTCATGGCGGACCGCACGGACAAAATGGTCCCCTCTTCAATTTCAAGCAGCAGGTCTATGCCGCGCATGGTTATGCCGTGCTCAACGTCAACTATCGTGGATCAACCGGCTATGGCCAGAAGTTTGCCGATGCCGTTTTCGGCGATCAGGATGGCGATGAAGGTCAGGACGTTCTCTACGGTGTCAGCGCCGCCGTCCGCCGCTACTTATGGATCGATCGAGACCGCATGGGTATCGAAGGAGTAAGTTATGGCGGCCAGCTAACCGATTGGCTTATGACTCAGACGAACGAATTCAAAGCGGCGATTCCAACGGCTGGCATAGCCAACTTAGTGAGCTATAACTACATGACTTACTACAACCAATACGAAGAAATGGAGTTTGGTCAATTCCTACACCAGGGAAATCTGATGGACGTCGCCTGGGAGCGCTCGGCCCTCAAGCATATCGCCGCCTCGCATACGCCAACCCTCATCATGCACGGCGAGAACGACAACGACGTTCCGATCGCCGAAGCCGAGCAACTTTTCGTAGCGCTGAAAGATGTAGGCGTCGATACGGTTTTCCTTCGCTACCCCCGCGAAGGTCACGGCCTCTCCGAGGTGAAGCACCAGATCGACGCAATGGACAGGTCGATAGCCTGGTACGAAAAGCATTTCCCGAAGAAAGGTGAAGAAGACGTGACCAACGTTCAACCGTAATCTCGCCGGGGAACGAGAAGTTTGTATCAGGGCATCGCTTTAGCGATGCCATAAATTTCCAGACAAAACACCCCTTTAAGGGCTGGCGCAAGCTCAAGCTAATGACGGTTAACAACCCGGCTATCACCTACTAACCGCTGGCAAGCTCACGCGCTTGGCGATGTGATCTTTAATCCAATGGCTATCCCACCACTCTTTGGGATCGATCTGCACGCCCTCAAGCTGCATGCTGAAGTGAATGTGGTCGCCGCCCGCCATGCCTGTCTGGCCGCTCTTGCCCATGATCTGGCCACGCTTCACCATCTCGCCTTCGTGCACCGCAATCTCACTCAAGTGCCCGTAAATGGTCTGGAGGCCGTAGCCGTGATCGAGCACAATGCAATTGCCATAGATGCCCAGCGGAGCAGCATAGATGACGCGCCCATCGTTCGAAGCCTCCACGCCAACGTGCTGGGTGATCGAGAGATCGTAGCCCAGGTGAACCTGCTGATCGATCTTCTTCCCGTGATAAATGTAGTTCCGCACATCGGCAAAACTCGATTCCACCTTGGAATTGTGCTGCTGCAAAAACGGCTCGGACCACAAAAATCGCGGCTCCGTCTTCAAACGCAGGTCAGATAGCGTTTTGTTATTGGCGCGTCGCATCTCACCGTTGATTTTCACAAATCGCGCAACCAGATCGCCCGAACCGTTGGGATCCAACTCGCTGGTGACCTTCTCCATGAAGCGATCGTCCAGCTGCAAGTCGCGCACCCGATACTTTGGCTGCTCCTTCTTGGGGAACTGAAACGCCATTGACGCGCTGACTTCATTACCCGCCGCACTCGTCGCATAGACGACCGGCACCGTAGCCGCCGGCATATTCCAGGCGAAAGCAAATAGCGAGAAAAGTCCTGGCTTACCATCGGGCATGGGCCAGCCGCGGAAGGTCTGATTGCCCACCCGCACACCTGCTTCGGTCCAACTTCCGCCAACGTTGAAGGTTACGAGATCGGCCATGCCGAGGTAGAGATAATGCTCGTCGGAATCGACCGTCAGCGTCGGAGGCTGCGTTACCACCATCACGCCGCGCTCCACCCGTGTCGTCTTACCGAGAAAGTCGTCCGACGAAGCTTCGATAACCAATCGCGCCGTGCCGTCTTTCAGTTGCGGAACACTTTTGGTTCCAGTTACAACCTTCAAAACGCTGTCTGGAACGCCACGCCGCCAGAAGATGCGCCGCGCCGGTTGCGTAATTTCGTCGGCGCGATAACTGGCGCCATTTTGTTCGATCGACACCGCCACGCGGCGAATCCCATGCGGATCGCTAACTTCGATGGAAAGTGGGGTCGCCCGACCGATGGTAGTGGCCGAAGCATCCAGACGGACCACCGGTGTCTCCGACAGCGCCACTAGGAGCACGAGCGGCAACACGACAACGACAACCAGACTGATAAGAAAAATTTTCACTGCGGAACTTCAGCATAGCACGCCAAGAATCGAATCAAGCTCCCGGGCATCCAAGCGCTTAACAACACAACGATGACGAGATTAGAGGATGCGCTCAAGCCACTCCCGGGGATGTTAGTCTTCTTCCAGCCCACGGAGACGCCACTTTGATTCGCCGGGTTTTTAAAGCATTTCAATACCGCGATTTCCGCCTGATGTGGATTGGCGCCTGCACCTCCAGCATCGGCACCTGGATGCAAATCGTGGCGCAGGGCTGGCTCATCTATCGCTTGAGCCACTCCGCATTTCTGTTGGCGCTCGACCAATTTCTCGGCGGCATCCCCATCTTCCTCTTTTCGCTGCTTGGCGGAGTCGTCGCCGATCGCGTCGAGCGTCGCAAGATCCTGCTCGCCTCTCAGTATGTGCAGATGACGACCGCCGGCCTCCTCACGATACTGGTCGCGACCGGCCATGTTCATGTCTGGCACATTCTTTGCCTGTCCTTCATTTCTGGATTCGCCCAAGCCTTCGGCGGTCCCGCCTATCAGGCCCTGATCCCGACTCTCGTCGACAAAGAAGATATGCCGAATGCCATCGCCCTCAATTCGATCCAGTTCAACGTTGCCGTGATGGTCGGACCGGCGCTCGCCGGGCAGGCGCTGGCGAAGTTGGGAGAGACTTGGTGCTTCGGCCTGAATGCGCTTTCCTTCCTCGCGCCCATCCTATCGCTTTCGATCATCAGCGCCCGCTTCCTGCCCCTGAAGACCACGGATTCAGTGCTCTCCAGCCTGAAACAAGGCATTCGCTTCACTCGCCAGCAAAGCTCTATGGAAGCGCTGATCATTCTTGCGTTCTGCATGACCGCTTTGGGCATGCCAATGCGCACTTACTTCCCGGTTTTCGTGAAAGATATCTTTCATCGCGGTCCGGAAACCTATGGCAACCTCCTCGCGCTGATGGGACTCGGTTCGATTTGCGGTTCACTCGCCATCGCCAGCGCCGGCAATTTTCGCAAGAAAGGACTCGTCGCTCTCGGCGCGCTCTTCTGCCTCGGCGCCGGCATTTCCGGCTTCGCCCTTTCAAAATGGTTGCCGCTCAGCGAAGGTTTCCTGGTTCTCGTGGGTGCTTCGATGATGGCGGTTTTCGCCACCGTGAATTCGCTCGTGCAGTTGATCACTACCAACGAAATGCGCGGCCGCGTAATGAGCGTCTACAACTTCGCCTTCCGCGGCGGCATGCCCATGGGAAATCTGCTGTCAGGGTGGCTGGTTCCGCTCTTTACCGCGCCCGTAGTATTAAGCGTCAACGGATTCGCGCTGATTCTACTGGCGCTGTACTTTCTCTTAATTCAACGGAAACTGGCAGCGCTCTAAACATCAATTGCGTCAAAACCGTCACTGTCATCCTGAGCGAAGCGAAGGACCTATGTACTTTGTCTGCACTGCCCGCGCGCTTCAAGTGAGTAATAATGGCGTCGGTTCTTATGCCGCGAATTTCCGGGACACGACACTAGAATAAAGTTTTGATTTTCAGGATTTCCCGGTCATCTGTTACGTGTCACCCGCTTCACCATGCCCGTCGCCCCCACCAACCCGGCGCCCGCGCGGCACAAGCTGGTGTTCGCTCTTTTGCTCGTCGTCGTCACGCTCGTCGTCTACAATCCCGCGGCCCGCAACGGTTTTGTCAAGTTCGACGACGATCGCTACGTCACCGACAATCCTCATGTGCAAGCCGGTCTCCGCTGGAAGACCATTGCTTGGGCATTCACCACGTTCGATCTGGCAAACTGGCATCCGCTCACCTGGCTTTCCCACGCCCTAGACTGCCAGCTCTTTCGCTTGAATCCCGCCGGCCATCACTACACCAACTTGCTGTTGCATGCCCTCAACGCACTACTCCTGTTCCTCATCCTCCAATGGTTCACCGGATACACCGCGCGCAGCCTGATGGTCGCGGCGCTCTTCGCCGTGCATCCCCTCAACGTCGAATCGGTGGCCTGGATCGCAGAACGCAAAAACGTGCTCTGTATGTTTTTCCTCCTGCTAACGCTAGCGGCGTATGGATGGTACGTCCAAAAGCCGGGAATAAGGCGCTACGTTGCGGTCACAGTTCTGTTTGCCCTGAGCCTGATGGCGAAGCCGATGTCCATCACGCTCCCACTGTTGCTATTGCTCCTGGATTATTGGCCGCTAAAAAGGGTGGCAGAGAAATGTCAACCGGCCCAATCTCACCTAGGGACTACTGCCGCTGTCACTCAAGCTCACTTCGGGACAGACGCCCCCGTCTGTCCAGCCGAGCCAAGCTCGGCAGCCGCAGGCGATCAAAAAGAAGTGGCAGTCTCCAGATTCACCTACTCTGCCTGGCAGCTCTTCCGCGAGAAACTCCCGCTGCTCGCGCTCTCGGCGGCCAGCGCCGTGATCACCGTCTATGCGCAGCGCTCCGGCGGCGCCGTGCTTACACGAGCTGCGCATTCTCCTCTCCTGCGCCTAAAGAACGTGATCGTCTGCTACGTCCTCTATATTCAGAAAACGCTTTGGCCGTCCCCTCTCGCCGCACTCTATCCCTATCCCCGGCCAGGCGCGCTACCACTATGGCTCGTCGCCATTTGCGCGCTCGTGCTTACCAGCATCACCGCTGTCGTCTGGAAATATCGCAACCATCGCTACCTCGTCGTCGGCTGGCTCTGGTATCTCGGCGCCATGATTCCTATGATTGGCCTGATACAGGTTGGAAACCAGGCCATGGCCGACCGCTACGCCTATCTCCCCGTGATCGGCCTCTTCATCATGATTGTTTGGACCGCCGCCGATTGCGCCAAAGCGCGCCAACTCACGAGCCGCAACGCCGCCAAAAACCTGGCAACCAAACTTCTAGCCTCCGGCGCCGTCGTCGTCCTCCTCGCCCTATCTGCCGTCACGCGCACTCAGATTTCATACTGGCACGACGATTTCGCTCTCTGGTCGCACGCTCTTGCCGTCACCAACAAAAATTACGTCGCGGAAAATAATTTTGCCAACGCCTTGGCCAGTCAGGGCCGCTACGACGAAGCCATTACCCACTTCCGCGTCGCGGCCGCTCTCGAGCCCGGAGATCCCGTCAGCCAACTCAACCTTGGAATCTATGCCCAGGAGCACGGAGATCCGCAGCAGGCCATCGCTCGCTACCAGTCAGTCTTGCTCTTGGCGAGAGACCCTCAAATTCGCGCCTCCGCCTACGCCAATCTCGGCACCGTCTACTTCGCGCTCCACGACTATCGGCAGGCGCAACAGAACTTCAACTCCGCCATGCAGCTGCAAGTCATGTTCCCCGTCGTCCTCCTGGATATGGGTTTAATCGAGCAGAAGATCGCGCAGAACACCACCCAACAAAGCACTGCCCGGCAAAACAATGCCCGGCAAAACACTGACTGGCAAAACAACGACTGGAATCGTGCCGCCAACTACTTCGCGCACTACGCGGCGATCGAGCCGAGCGACGTCGCGTATCTCTTGCTCGCTGACGCTCTCCAGCACGCCGGGCGCCCGGACGAAGCCGCCGCCGCCAATCAGCAAGCCCTGCGCTTATCCAATGACATCGCCCGAGCCCGCCAGCGAGCCGCAGAGCTAGCCATGCCATGAACCATCCAGTTTCTGCCTTTGGGTGCGCAACAGTTCCCCGATCTTGCCCTTGTTTTGGGTGGCGCAGCGGTTCACCGCTGCGCCAGTTCGACTATTTCAGTGCCGCTGAGGGAGCACGCGCAAACCGCCGGATCCGCCCACTTGGTTGTCTTTGCCATACGGTCCTGATCTTCCGTGATCTCGGAAGCGTCTCCGCCCCTTGCTAAGCTCCCTATTAGTTCAGGAGGGCCTGTGCCCGCAACCGGTCAGAAAACTGCTTTGCAATCCGCTGCCGCCTCATCGATCAAGATTCTCTACGGCGAGTCGGACGAACAGACGCTCTCAGGTCAATCGGCCGAGATCACCAAAGCCGGCCACCACGTCACAACCGCCCTCAACCGCAAGGGCGTTCAGGAAGCTCTAGGCCGCGACACCTTCGAACTCGTCATCCTCGGCTCTACTCTATCCAAGGACGATCGCCATCATCTTCCTTACATGGTCAAGAAGGCGCACGCCGGCACAAAAGTTCTCGTCATGCATGCCGGTACGCACCATCACGAAGTCGACGCCGCTATCGACCCTAGCCTAAGCATGCATCGCATCCTGGAAAAAATCGCAGCCCTGCATCAACCGAAATAAAACGGCACGACAATTAGCGGCCCGCGCCAGATTCACGCCGGGGCCCGGGCCGGAATCACTTAGGGAGAGACGCCCTCGTCTGTCCGCGAGAGCCAAGCTCGCGTGTCCCGACACCCCGACGCAATCCTCGCTACGCCTAAACCCCAACAGCATTCTCCGTAGCAAATGTTTCATGACCGCGCTTTGAAGGGCAGGGCTTCACAGCCTGCTGAAAAACTCAATTTTGTGCTTGCTTTTGGTGTGCTTGCTTTTGGGTGGCGCAGCGCTTCACCGCTGCGATAAAACGCCTCTTGATCGTTGCGGCTTCAGCCGCTGCGGGATACCTCTCGCTAAGCATGCGAAAGTCTTTATGAAAAACGGTCTAGTTCATCCGCCCCAACAAAAAAGGTCCGGCCGGTGGAGAGAGACGCACCCGCCAGACCCGCCAGACTTCCAGGCTGACTTGATCATTTTCGCCATCCGCAGCCGGCCAGTTGTCACAGCAGTGTCAACTTGTCGTAACCAATTTGCGAACGACTTCAATGCTCAGCCCGCCCGGCAGGACTCAGGGAAATTTTAATCCCGACTCTGCGCTTGATTGCCGTGAATGAAAATACCGAAAATTTAAAATGGGCCGCCAGCCAAGAAGCGGTGACTCTTCCTTGGCTATCGGCCCATTCGATCCGGACTGGGATCGGAGGTGATATCTACATCGTAATCCCCTCAATGCGAATGTCAAGGATCAACTTTCCTCTCCCCGACAGAAGTGGCCGCGTCCCGCAGTGGAAAAATACCCCGCGAAACACCCCCAAATCATTGACACCTTCCTCTCCACAATGTTAATTTTATTGGTTTCAGAGCCGCTCTTCTTCGAGCAGAAATGGCCAGCTAGAATCAGCCAGCGCAACCGGTAAGAATTCGATCGTCAGTTCGATCATCAGAAAATGGAACAGACACTCCGTCAACTAGGCGAATTACTGCTCGGATCCGTGCCCACGGTTATTCTGCTCGTAACGCTCTATGTTCTCTATACTTTCCTCGTTCATCGGCCGCTCCGCGCCGTGCTCGCCGAGCGCCACAATCGCACCCAGGGCGCCATGGAAAAAGCCCGCGCTGACATTGCCGCCGCCGAAGCCCGCACCACCGAATACGAACAGCGCCTCCGCGAGGCGCGGCAGAAGATTTTCAAGAATCAGGAAGCCCGCCGCCAGCAGTCCACCCAATTGCGCAACCAGATTGTGACGGAAGCTCGCACCCACGCCCAGGGGCAAGTCCAACAAGCCCGCGCCGCGCTCGAAGAAGACAAACAGCAAGCGATGTCCAGTCTGCAAACGGATGCGGGCCGACTCGCCACCGAGATCGTGCGCACCGTACTCCGCCCCATGGCTTCGCCCACCCAGGTAGGTGGGCAATGAAACAGGTTGCGGCACGGTTGGCCAGTTTCGTAGCAGGGCATCGCTTTAGCCATGCCGCAAAACGCCTACTCCCTGATGCCCCTTCAGGGGCCGGGCTTCGCGTGCTCCCGGCGGCCCTTGGCTTATTCACACTCCTGGCATTCGTTTCAGCCATCCCCATGCGGGCCCTCGGGCAAGAACCACCCGCCGCGCCCGCCTCCCAGCAACCATCGGCTCCGCCCCAGAAACAAGCCGATCCGGCCGACCAGCACCACCCGGGCCTTGCCGGAGAATTAGTCAAGGAAACCCGAGAAGCAGCCGGGGAAGAGGAAGAAAACGCAAATCTAAAACACGCAAAACCCATTCAATGGCTCGCTCGCAAGATCGGTTGGAGCGTCCATAGTACGCATCTCCTCCTGTCCGGACTCAACTTCGCGATCATCGCAAGCATCTTCGTGTGGGCCATGCGTAAGTTCCTGCCCGGAGTCTTCCGCAGCCGCAACCAGGCCATCCAACAGGCTCTTCAGGAAGCTCGCGCCGCCAGCCAGGATGCGAACCGCCGCCTCGCCGACATTGAAAACCGGCTTCGCCAGTTGGATGTACAGATCGGACAGATGCAGGCCGCCGCCGAGAAAGAAGCCGCTGCCGAAGAAGCGCGCATCCAGAAAGCCGCCGAAGAAGAAATTCGCAAAGTCGCCCTGGCTGCTGAACACGAAATCGCCGCTGCCGCCAAGCAAGCCCGCCGCGAACTCGCCGCTCATACTGCCGAACTGGCCATCGCCTTGGCTCGCAAACAAATCAACGTCGACGCCAGCACCGACCAGATGCTGGTTCGCAGCTTCGCCTCCAAGCTCGCCTCCGGCAGTAACGGCGGAAAGGATGGTCAGTAAGTGGCTTCCGTCGTTGGCACCTACGCCCGAGCTTTCGCCGACGTAGCTTTGAAGCCGGCCAATCACTTGGACCCCGACCGTGCGCTGCGAGAATTGTACGGAATGGAAGCCCTGTTAAGGCAGAGCGACCAGCTGCGCCGCGTCCTCGAAAACCCGTCCATCCCCGGAGATCGCAAACGCGCCGTGATCAATGCCATCGGCGCCAAACTAGGCATAATTCCGCAAGCAAGGAACTTTATTGCGGTAATAACCGATCATCGAAGGCTGGGGCTCTTCAGTGAAATCTTGAAGCAGTTAGAGCAGGAACTAAACGACCGCCGGGGCTTCGCCGACGCCGAAGTGCACAGCGCCCGCCAGCTAAGCGAGCCAGAAAAACATTTGCTGGAAGCCGAGATCGCAAAAATGACTGGCAAGAAAGTAAGGGCGAGATACGCACAAGATGCCTCGCTCTTAGGCGGAGCGGTAGTCCAAGTGGGCAGCACCATCTACGACGGCTCAGTAAAAGGCCAGTTAGAAAGAATAAGAGAGCAATTAGTAGAAAGCTAGGCGTTCGCTGTTAGCTCTCAGCTTTGAACGCAAGAGCTAAAAGCTAACGGCTAAGAGCCAAGAACTGACTTATGGCACAAATCAAAGCAGACGAAATCACGCAACTAATCCGCGAGCAAATCGAGAACTACGAATCGAAAATCGCGGTCGACGAAGTCGGCACCGTCATCACCCTCGGCGACGGCATCGCCCGTGTCTACGGCCTCGACAAAGTCATGGCCGGAGAGCTCCTCAGCTTTCCGCATGGCGTGGCTGGCATCGCCATGAACCTCGAAGAGGATCAGGTCGGCGTGGTCATTCTCGGCGAATATACCGAGATCGAAGAAGGCGACGAGGTCAAGCGCACCGGCCGCATCATGAGCGTCCCTGTAGGCGACGCCCTCATTGGCCGTGTCGTCAATTCGCTGGGCCAGCCCATCGACGACAAAGGTCCCATCGCCACCGACAAGTTCATCGCCCTCGAGCGCATCGCTCCTGGAGTAATCGATCGCCAACCCGTGCGCGAGCCCATGGCCACCGGCCTAAAAGCGATCGATTCGATGATCCCTATTGGCCGCGGACAGCGTGAACTGATCATCGGCGACCGTCAAACCGGCAAGACCGCCGTCGCGCTCGACACCATCATTAACAGCAAGGGCAACAATCTAATTTGCATTTATAACGCCATCGGTCAGAAGCGCAGCTCGATCGCACAAGTTGTAAAAATTCTCGAAGACGCCGGCGCCATGGAATACACCATTGTCGTCGCCGCGTCCGCCTCCGAGCCCGCGCCCATGCAATACATCTCACCCTACGCGGCCTGCGCCATGGGCGAGTTCTTCCGCGACAGTGGACGCCACGCGCTCTGTATCTACGACGACCTATCCAAGCACGCCGCATCCTATCGCGAAATCTCGCTCCTACTCCGCCGCCCGCCCGGCCGCGAAGCCTATCCCGGAGACGTTTTCTATCTCCACTCGCGCCTTTTGGAGCGAGCCGCCAAGCTAAGCAAAGAAAATGGTGGAGGTTCGCTGACTGCCCTGCCCGTAATCGAAACGCAGGCCGGCGATGTATCGGCTTACATTCCGACGAACGTAATTTCGATCACGGACGGCCAGATCTATCTCGAAACTGACTTATTCAACCAAGGCGTGCGCCCCGCCGTAAACGTAGGACTATCCGTAAGTCGTGTAGGTGGCAGCGCGCAGATCAAAGCCATGCGCCAGGTCGCCGGAACGCTGAAGCTGGAGTTAGCCCAGTACCGCGAACTAGCCGCCTTCGCCCAGTTCGGCAGCGATCTCGACAAAGCCACGCAAGCCCAGCTAAACCGCGGCCAGCGCCTCGTGGAACTGCTGAAGCAAGGCCAGTTCAGCCCGCTCCCGTTCTCCAAACAAATCCTGATCATCTTCGCTGGCACCAGCGGAGTTCTTGACGATATGCCCGTGAATCAAGTCCGCGACTTTGAACAGGCTCTCTATAAATACGTAGACACGACGAACCCGGGCTTGCTCAACGCGATCATGGAGAAGAAGGTTTTAGACGACGATCTAAAAGCCCAGTTATCTAGAGTTATTAAAGAAGCAAAACAGCAATTCGTAGATTCAAAGCAGGCAGCAACAAAATAAAAGATTCTCAGATCTCGATTCTCAGTTCTCAGTCGAACCCAAAAGCCGGGAAAGTTAAACTGACAACTGGCAACCGGCAACTGATTTATGCCCAACATTCTCGACATCCGGCGCCGTATCCGCAGCGTGGTCAACACGCGGCAGATCACCAAAGCCATGAAGACCGTCTCCGCCGCCAAGTTGCGTCGCGCGCAAGAGGCGGCCATGGCTGCGCGTCCCTATTCGCAGATGCTTACCAACGTTCTCAAGTCGCTGGTCTCGCGCGCCGACACTTACGATCCTAAGACTGGTGAGCCGCGTCATCCGCTGCTGGCCGAGCGCCCGGAAAAGAATATTCTGCTCATCGTAGTTACGGGAGACAAGGGATTAGCTGGCGCTTTCAACACCAATATCCTGAAAATGGCGTCGAAGTTTATCCAGTCCAAGCCGGAACAGAACATCGACATAGAATGCATCGGTAGAAAGGGTCGCGACTTCATGCGCCGCCGCTACCCGATGGCGCCCCAACGACCAGATGAAGCATCCGCCAACGAAAACGAACAGCCGGACCTTCTATCCCTCCGCTCAAATAACGCCGCCGCTCCCGAACGAGCTGGTCGGGTCCAGATAGTGGGCGAATACATCGGAGTTCTAGGCAAGGTCGAATATGACTTTGCCAACAAACTCAGCCGGAGTGTGGTAGCCCGCTATACCCATGCCGAGATCGACTCGGTCTACCTCCTCTTCAACGAATTCAAATCCGTCATCGCGCAACGCTTGGTAGTGGAGCGCCTGCTCCCCATCAAAGACATAGGCGAAGTCGACGTCAAGATGGCCGAAGAACCCACTCCAGAAGAACGCAAGCAGCGAATTGAGGCCGCAAAGGGGGAGGGTGTTGCTCTGCGCCCACCCGACACCAGCGCCGCCGATGAAGCTGCCGCTAAATTTGCCACCCTGCCCGTTGACTACATTTACGAGCAGCCGCCCGAACAGCTTTTCCAGGGCATTCTGCCGAAGTACATCGGCATTCAGATTTTTCACGCGCTCCTTGAGTCCGTAGCTGCCGAGCACGCCGCCCGCATGACCGCCATGGATGCGGCCACCAGCAACGCCAGCGATATGATCGATTCGCTGACCCTGGTAATGAATCGCGCGCGCCAGGCCAAGATCACGAAAGAAATTATAGAGATAGTAAGTGGAGCAGCCGCACAATAGCCAAAGGTTTGTCATCCCGAGCGAAGCGAGGGATCTGCAGCTCCTCATGCAGTAGCAGGGAACGAGAATCAGCGAACCACGAACGACGAGAGACGAACGACCAGAGACCTCATTTATGCCAGAAAATGTCGGACACGTAATCCAAGTCGCCGGCCCTGCCGTCGACGTGCAATTCGTCGAAGGCTCCATGCCTCCGATCTATCAAGCTCTCCGCGTAGTCAGCGATGGCTTTACCGTGCCGTTCCCCATCAACGTCATCCTCGAAGTGCAGCAGCATCTCGGCGAAGGCCGCGTGCGCTGCGTGGCCATGGAAGCGACCGATGGCATGGTTCGCGGCATGAAAGCGATCGACCAGGGCGGCCCCATCTCCGTTCCCGTTGGCCGGGGCACGCTTGGCCGCGTGATGAACGTGATCGGCGAGCCCGTCGATAAACTCGGCCCGATCGCCTCCGACAAGAGAATGCCGATTCACCGCCTCGCCCCCGCCTTCGATGAACAATCCACTAGCGCGGAAATGTTCGAGACCGGAGTGAAAGTAATCGATCTTATCCAGCCCTTCCTGAAAGGCGGAAAGATCGGCCTCTTCGGTGGCGCCGGCGTAGGCAAGACCGTAGTAATCATGGAGCTCATCAACAACGTAGCTAAACAGCACGGCGGCTTTTCCGTCTTCGCCGGCGTAGGCGAACGCACGAGAGAGGGCAACGACCTCTGGCTCGAAATGAGTGAGTCAGGAGTGATCAAACCCGGCAAGCCCGCCGAGTCGAAGGCTGCCCTCATTTATGGCCAAATGACCGAGCCCCCCGGTGCCCGCCTTCGCGTCGCCCTCACAGCCTTAACCGTGGCCGAATTTTTCCGCGATGAAGAGGGAAGCGACACCCTGTTATTCATCGATAACATCTTCCGCTTTACGCAAGCGGGCAGCGAGGTTTCGGCCCTGTTAGGCAGAATGCCCAGCGCCGTGGGTTATCAGCCCAACTTAGCCACCGAAATGGGCGAGTTACAGGAACGGATTACGTCGACTAAGAAGGGCTCTGTAACTTCGGTGCAGGCAATCTATGTGCCTGCCGATGACCTGACCGATCCAGCGCCTGCTACGACTTTCGCCCACCTCGATGCGACCACTGTTCTTTCGCGGGCACTGACCGAGATAGGAATTTATCCCGCCGTCGACCCGCTCGCTTCTACTTCGCGCATTCTCGATCCAAGAATAGTCGGCCAGGATCATTACGATGTAGCGCAAATGGTCAAAAAGACGCTGCAAACCTACAAAGATCTGCAGGACATCATCGCCATTCTCGGCATCGACGAACTGAGCGAAGATCAAAAAGTAACGGTGGCGCGCGCCCGCAAGATCCAGAAATTCCTCTCGCAGCCCTTCTTCGTAGCGGAACAGTTCACCGGCACGCCCGGTCGCTACGTAAAAATCGCCGACACGGTAAAAGGTTTCCGAGGCGTGGTAGAAGGCAAGTACGACGACATTCCCGAGCAGGCCTTTTACATGAAGGGGACCATCGACGAAGTGCTGGAGACAGCGGAGAAGATGAAAGCCACAGCAGTGTAAGATCGGTGGTTGGTCGTGAGTCGTTATAACGCCGAACTAAAGACGATAGCTAACGACTAACGGCCAGCGACCAGCGACCAACACCCAATGCCCGACACTTTCCAACTCGAAATCGTAACTCCTTCGCGGCTCCTGGTAAAGGACGCCGCCGAAGAGGCGCAGATCCCTGGCGCGACCGGATATCTCGGAATTCTCCCCGGCCATGCCCCACTAATCACCGAGCTCGGTGTCGGCGAAATCACTTACAAGGCAAGTGGTCAAACCCACACTCTCGCCGTAGCCTGGGGCTTTGCGGAAGTGCTGCCCGACAAAGTTACGATCCTCGCGGAAGCGGCCGAACGTCCGCAGGAAATCGATGTTGAGCGCGCGCAGAAAGCCAAACAGCGAGCCGAAGAGCGCCTCAAGAGCGGCGCTACCGAAGTCGACTATGTTCGCGCAGAAGACGCGCTGCGGCGCGCCGACACGCGACTCGACGTGGCCAAAGAAAAGTAAGTCCGCAACCTCCGGACGTGCCCGAGGAATCGAGCCACAGTAGTGCAACGG
>JGI12635J15846_10000014_pt1 | contig 93304 bp, 95 predicted proteins | sample BlaSpr_A8_OM2_M2_FD_15846 | JGI IMG/M metagenome (IMG submission 15846)
GACTCCACGCCAATGATAGTGCGGATTCCCGTGTGAAAGTAGGTAATCGTCAGGCTCCTCATTTGCTGCCAGCAACTCAGCAGCTAACAAAAACCCCACCCAACACGGTGGGGTTTTTGCGTTTCTGATCCTCTCCTTGGCGCTTGTGTCCGTTGAGCGTCAACGCGAGGATACGATGGACTGCGGCATCGCTCCGTCGACAATGCCCGAATATCGCTACCGCTCACAGACTTGTCGGACGCGGCCAGTTTTGCAGGACAACGCGGATCGCGGCCTCGAAAGGCGTTCGCTGGCCGATCTTCAAGATCTCCAACACATCCGATGCGAGATGACAGTTCCGCGGGCGCGGCGTGGCGTCGACGGGTGTGCGTTGCGCTGTGATCCGGGCATCGATGCTCAGCACGCGTGCGATGGTTTGCGCGATGTCGAACTTTGTCATCGGCTCATCGCCGGACCAGTGCGTCAGGCCATTCACCGACTCGCCGATTTCGTGACGCGTCAGTAACTGCCGGATCACGACCGCGACGTCAGGCGTGAATGTGGGGTAACGCGTCGCCCAAGCATCCATGATCGCAGGCGTAACGCCACGCGAAGATTCCACGATTGCCGGCGTCAGGCTTGTCACCGCCGATTCGCCCCAGTCGATCACCGGACCATAAAGCAGCGGCAAACGCAGCACACAGGCCTGAGCTCCTGACCGCAGCAACGCCCGTTCTCCGTCAAGCTTGCTGCGACCGTAAGCGTTGAGTGGATTCGGCACATCGTCTGGCCGATAGGGTGGTCGTGTGCCATCGAAGACATAATCGGTCGAGACCGAGAGCACCCACGAACCTATGTCCTGCGCGGCGCTGGCGATAAAGCGCAACGCGTCGACGTTCAATGCCCAAGCGAGCGCCGGATCATTCTCGCAAACGTCAGGACGCCGTTCGGCCGCAGCCACGACGATTGCGTCAGGCATCTGTTCCGCGATGAACGCGCGGACCGCATCTTCATCGCGAATATCGAGGGTGACGGTATTCGCGTCGCCATGACGAAATGCCGTTCGTACTATTTGCCACTGTGTTGCCGCGGCGAGTTCGTTCGCAACGGCGCGTCCGAGCAACCCAGACGCGCCGATCAACGCAACCTTGAAGCGTGCCCCCCGAGTCATGCTGCCTTCGCCGATACGACCGTGTAGCCCGCGTCATCGATGGCTTCCTTGAGCGCGCCCAAGGTCTTGGTCGATGCCACGACAACGCGCCCGTGCTCAAGATCCACTTGCACTTGCGCAGCGGCGTCGATTTCGTGGATCGAGCGCGTCACGGCGGCGACGCAATGCTGGCAGCTCATGCCTTCTACTCTAAATTCGGCCATATCGATTTCCTTTGATTCGGTTTTCGTAAGAGCGGACTATGCTATACCTTCCCATCGTTGGAAGGTGTAGAGTTTAGGAAAATTTAGGAGTGTCTGCTATGAACATCGGCGAAGCGGCCCGCGCGTCCGGCGTGACGGCCAAGATGATTCGGTACTACGAGAGTGTTGGCCTTTTGCCGCCGGTTGACCGGACCACATCGGGGTATCGAATGTACGGAACCCACGAAGTTCACGCGCTGCGTTTTGTTCGGCAAGCGCGTCGACTTGGCTTCCTCGTAGACGATATTCGCAAACTCCTGGCGTTGTGGCAGGACCGGCAACGTGCCAGTGCGGAGGTCAAAGCAATCGCGCTCGAACATGTCGGGGAACTGGACCGGCGGATCGCGGAACTCACGGATATGCGTAATACGCTGGCCCATCTCGCGGTTCATTGTCATGGCGACGAGCGGCCGGATTGTCCTATTTTGGAAAGTCTGGCGGAGTGATCATTTTGGTGCATTCGGGCATGTCCGCTTGCCAGATTTGCGCACTATGAGTGTGTGTGATTGAGTGGGTATGCAGAAAAACCCGGATAAAACTAGCGAAATCAACTACTTGTTCCGGGTCGGTGCATGCACCATTCCAAAAAAGAATGCACCCAATGCAGGCATTTCACTAACACCGGCAGCACGGTTCGTCTATAATCCGGGTTAACCCTTTCGAGGGATATCCCTGACCCGAACCGCCGGGGATTCATTTGAAATCCTTGGAGAAAAAATCATGTTTGCATTCCTGCTCGAAAAAGTCAGCATTTGGTTTGAAACCGCCGAACGCAATCGCCGCGAAGAATATCTGGCGCAATCGTCGGATATCGTCCAGCTCGAAAAGCGTATCCGTTCGCTGGAAACCGAAGGCTACTCGCTGTAATTTCAGCCGAAAGTATCCGGTCGAAACATTGAACAAGCCCCGCATGCGGGGCTTTGTCGTTTTTGGGCTGCGCTAAGGAATCAGGCGGGGACGCTCACTTTTTCTGCGGGTGCGCTGCGAGCCATTGCTTCATGAACGCAATCTCCTTGTCCTGCGAGGCGATGATCTCCTTGGCCAAGGCGCGCAACTTCGCGTCCTTACCGTACTTCAGCTCGACTTTTGCCATCGCGACTGCGCCCTGATGATGCGGAATCATGTGCGCGACAAAATCATGATCGGCGTCGCCGGTGTACTGAACGCTGGACATGCCGGACATCATCGAGTGATCGGCCGCCTGGAATTCCTTCGTAGATGCAGAATCGCTCTGGCTACCGCTTGAGGCGGACATGTCCATGCCCTCCATCGATGCTGACGATGCCGGCGTTTGTGCAAACGCGGCGGGCATCGATACAACGATTGAAACTGCAAACGCGCCGGCGACGGCGAGGAAGGTTTTCGGGAATGTCATCGAATCTCCTTAGGTGTCGATTTTCGAGAGAGCTAGCCTAAAGTTTGCCATCGCGGTAAGGTAAAGCGCATTCATATGATATGAACTGAATTGGCCGGATCGGCGTGCCGGCGATCATTCATTCGACAAGGGGGCGCCATGAGTCCAGAGCTTCGACCTATCAAATGTGCGGCGACTGCGGCGCTTTGGCTGGTTTCGGGCTTAACTGCGTTGGACGCATTCGCGCAAGCAGGTGGGCGACCGCTCATTTTGGATACGCAGACCGGGATTCACAGCGGCGCGGGCGGTATCGTTCTGCAAACTGCGCCACTGAATGGATCGGGGTTGGTTCCAGCGCGTCCGATGGCAACGCTGCCCGAATTGCCGCAGCAAGATCAACAGACGATCGTGGTTTCGCCTTACATCGAACTTCCGCAGGGCGGGCATAGTGGCGCTCAGGGGTACGGCTCCTCAACGGGATCTCAGTCATTGCCGCCCAATTACCGGCACCGGCCACATTCAATGTCACCGCATTCCGGCGGATCTTACGGCGTGCCGACCGGCACTCAAACGCAGGCCCAAATTCAAACGCAGCCAGCGTTGCCGCAAACCCCGCAGTCATCGATAGTCACATCGGTACTCATCGCAGCGCCGAAATCCGTCGCAACGCCGAAACCCGCGGCTACGGCACCATCCCATTCATCGGACCCACACAGCGCGACCGGTACGGTCACCACGTCGCTTGATTAGCAGCGGACGACGCAGACGCTGTCAGTCACCGCGATGTTCGAGTTTGAACGCCGCCTTGCTATCCTGACCGAGCGCATCGACGAGATAAGGGAGCGTCTCTTTCAGCTCACCCGCAAGCGTGTACGGCGGGTTCACGATAAAAAGGCCACTCCCGAACAGGCCAAAGCCGTCGACGGGAGGTTTGCTCACCGTCAATGACGCGTGCAGCCAATTCTTGGGTTGCACACGCTTCAATTGATCGGCGAAACGCTGGGATTCCAGCCGGGTCACTTGCGGATACCAGATTGCATACGTGCCGGTCGCGAAGCGCTTCAGGCTCTCCTCGAGGCAGTTCAGCGTGCGTGCGTAGTCGCGCTTGTCCTCGTACGACGGATCGATCAGGACGAGCGCCCGGCGCGGCGGTGGCGGTAACAGCTTGATGATGCCGTCGAAGCCATCGCCTTCGAAGAGCACTGCACGCCGGCCTGCGTCGCGGAAATTGTGACGCAGCACGTCGATTTCGGTGGAATGCAGCTCGAACAACCGCATGCGGTCCTGCTCGCGCATCACCCGCCATGCGAGATAGGGCGAGCCAGGATAGAACTGCAGCGTGCCGTCTGCATTAAGCGCCTTTACCTCTTTGACATAGTCCTTGAGCAAACCCGGCAAATCGCGCTTGGCCCAAATTTTGGCAATCCCCGTTTCGAACTCGCCCGTCTTGGTGGCAAAGCCGTCAGTCAGCGAATACACGCCGGCGCCGGCGTGGGTGTCGATATACCAAAACGCCTTGTCCTTCTGGGCAAGGTGTTGCAGCAACTGCACGACGACCGCGTGTTTCAGCACGTCTGCGTGATTGCCTGCGTGAAAGGCGTGTCGATAACTGAGCATGGCAAATGAATGAGCGAGACGAGAATGAGCGCGGCCTGAGCCAAACGGATGAAAGTGCCTAAGCGCCGAGGCGCGTATCGTATACATCGCACGGCGCACGCGGCGGGGTCGTTATTGTAGCCGACGACCCCGCGTCTCTCAGACGAACGCGTCGCCGACGATTTCCTCGATGCGCTGCTTGATCTCCGGCGTGATCTTCTGCACGACGTCGATAGCCTTCATATTCTCGTGAATCTGCTCTACCCGAGACGCACCCGTAATCACGGTGCTGACGTGCGGATTCAGCAGAATCCAGGCTAGCGAGAGCTGCGCAAGCGAGCAGCCGAGCTGGTCGGACACTTCCGCGAGCTTCCCGACGATGTTGTTCGCGCCCTTGTCTGTCAGCTTCTTCGACAACCACTCGTAACCCTGAAGCTGTGCACGACTATCCGACGGAACGCCATCGCGATATTTGCCGGTGAGCAGCCCCGACGCGAGCGGGCTCCACGTAGTCAGCCCCAGTCCAATATCTTCGTAGAGCCGCTTATATTCATTCTCGACCCGCTTGCGATGCAGCAGGTTGTACTCCGGCTGTTCCATCACGGGTTTGTGCAGATGGTGACGTTCGGCGATGTCGTACGCCGTGCGGATCTCGTCGGCGCTCCACTCTGAGGTGCCCCAATACAACGCCTTGCCGCGCGCGATGATGTCGCTCATTGCCCATACGGTTTCCTCGATCGGCGTATGCGGATCGGGCCGATGGCAGAACACGAGATCGACGTAATCGAGTTGGAGACGTGCAAGCGATCCGTCGATTGCGTTATGCAGGTACTTGCGACTGAGCGTCTGCTGCTGGTTCGGGCCTTCGTTGAGCCCGAAGAAAAACTTGGTCGACACCACGTAACTCACCCGCGGCCACGCGAGTTCCTTCAACGCGCGCCCCATGATTTCTTCGGACTTGCCTCTTGAATAGACCTCGGCGTTGTCGAAGAAATTCACACCGTGGTCGCGGGCTGCAGCGAGCGACTCGCGAGCCGCGCGATGATCGACCTGCGTACCGTAAGTCACCCACGAGCCGATCGACAATTCGCTGACCTGCAAGCCGGAACGTCCAAGCCGACGATAGTTCATGTTCGTGATCTCCAGTTTCGGGTTTTAGTTGCACCAAGCGGGTTTCAAAGCTTAATCCGATTTCACGATTCGCGTGCCGACGCCCGACGTGCTGCGCCTAACGTTCATCGCATTTGTGTTCGAACCATAACCCGGCCCAGTGGCGTCGAATAGCTTACCGAAAGGTCTATGACATTTATCGAGGTTGATCGGCGCGGCGTTGCGTGGTTTCATTGTTCGAATCTGACACCGAGGAGGGCGGCACATGACATCTCTCAATACGAGTCTGGCGGGCAAGGTGGCGGTGGTCACGGGCGCGGCGAGCGGGATCGGCAAGCAAATCGCCCTGACTCTGGCCGAGGCCGGCGCGGCGGTCGCCATAGCGGATCTGAACCAGGACGCGGCCAACGCCGTAGCAGAACAGATCACCTCGCAGGGCGGTCGGGCATTAGGCGTCGTGATGGACGTCACCGACGAACAGGCGGTGAATACAGGTATTGATCGGGTGGCGGCGGAATTCGGTTCGGTCGATATCCTGGTGTCGAATGCGGGCGTGCAGATCGTCAATCCGATCGAAAACTATGCGTATTCCGACTGGAAGAAGATGCAGGCCATTCACGTCGACGGGGCGTTTCTAACCACGAAAGCCGCGCTCCAGCACATGTACAAGGATGATCGAGGCGGTGTGGTGATCTATATGGGATCGGTGCATTCGCACGAAGCGTCGGCGCTCAAGTCTGCGTATGTCACGGCCAAACATGCGTTGCTCGGGTTGGCTCGCGTGCTGGCAAAGGAGGGGGCGAAGCATCATGTGCGCTCGCATGTGGTGTGTCCGGGTTTCGTGCGCACGCCGCTCGTNGACAAGCAGATTCCCGAGCAGGCGAAGGAACTTGGTATCAGCGAAGAAGACGTGGTCAAGCGCGTGATGTTGGGCGGCACGGTCGACGGGGTCTTCACAACGGTGGAAGATGTGGCGCAAACGGTTCTGTTCCTGGCGGCGTTTCCCACGGCAGCGCTCACCGGCCAATCGATTGTGGTGAGCCACGGCTGGTACATGCAATAAGGCTTCACAAAGGAGTTTCGATGGTAGAGCGAACGGGCAGTGCACGCGGAAACAATGGGACGAAAGGAACGAAACGGACGAAGGCGACGAAAGAGCCTCGCAAGGTGACGACCCTCGATCTAGGCGAACCGCCTGAGGCATTCGCCTCGGGCGGCCCTGAGGCGGAGCAGCGCATCAAGATGCCGCCGTATGAAACCATCGCGTTGATGCTGCAGGGTGGTGGAGCGCTAGGCGCTTATCAAGCGGGCGTGTATCAGGGGTTGAACGAGGCCGGCATTCACCCGAACTGGATTGCAGGGATCTCCATCGGTGCGTTGAACACGGCGATCATCGCGGGGAACGCGCCCGAGGATCGCGTGCCGCGTCTAATCGAGTTTTGGGAGACGATCTGCCAGCCGGCCTTCATGCCGCCGTTGCCGGCATTCGTCGAACACGCGTTCTTCAATTCCACCGACGAGATTCGCAAGGCTTTCACTGCGATGCAGGCAGCGAGCGCGCTGGTAGAAGGGCAGAAGGGATTTTTCGTGCCACGTTTCCCGCCGCCCTCACCGCTCGCTGCGGGGGACCCGTGCGCGGCGAGCTTCTATGACACGCGTCCGCTCAAGGGGACGCTCGAGCGGTTCTGCGATTTTGACCGGATCAATTCGCGCGAGACCCGGGTGGCGGTAGGGGCGGTGAATGTCGCTACCGGCAATTTCGCGTATTTCGACAACACCCGCATCAAGTTGCGCGCGGAGCATTTCATCGCGTCGGGGGCCTTGCCGCCGGGTTTCGCGGCGGTTGAAATCGATGGCGAATATTTCTGGGATGGCGGGTTGATGTCGAATACGCCGCTGTACGAGATTGTGCAAGCCACGCCGCGTCGCGACACGCTCGCATTCCAGGTCGACCTGTGGAGCGCGCGTGGGCCGGTGCCGGACAGTATTGTCGATGTGATGGGGCGCGTAAAGGACGTTCAGTATTCCAGCCGGACGCGACTTGTTACCGACACCATGGAGCGCTCGCAGCGGTTTCGAAACGTACTGAGGGAAGTGCTTGACAAAGTGCCGCCCGATATTCGCAACAGCGACCCGTGGTGCAAAACGGCCGAGGAACTCGCGTGCTCGAAGCGTTTTAACGTGATTCACCTCATCTACCGGCACAAGGAGTACGAGGGGCATTACAAGGACTATCAGTTCGGGTTGTCGACCATGCGTGAGCACTGGGAAAGCGGCTTGTGCGATATCCGCGGCACGCTGAGTCATCGTGAGTGGCTCGATATGCCGAAGAACGATTCCGGCTTTATCACGCACGACATTCATCGAGACGAGCGTTAGGAGGGGTTAGTCCGGCGTCTTCAGCAAACCGGGAGCCTCAAAAAAAACGGCGCTCACACGGAGCGCCGTTTTTTGAAACCACAGACGAACTTACTTCAGCACGGTCGCGATAGCGTTCGCCACGGCTTCGAGGTTGCGCGTGTTCAGCGCGGCTACGCAGATCCGGCCCGTGCCCACGGCGTAAATCCCGAACTCCTCGCGCAAGCGATCGACTTGCGGTGAAGTCAGCCCGGAGTACGAAAACATGCCGCGTTGACGGTTCACGAAGCTAAAGTCGCGCTCCACGCCTGCCGCCTTGATCTGCTCGACCAGGCCGTTGCGCATTGCGCGAATCCGATCGCGCATTTCGCCGAGTTCCTGCTCCCACGTGGCGCGCAGTTCGGGTGAAGCGAGCACCGCGGCGACAATCGAGCCACCGTGCGTCGGCGGGTTCGAATAGTTCGTGCGGATTACGCGCTTGAGTTGCGACAACACGCGCGCAGCTTCTTCCTTGTCGCTTGTAATGATTGACAGTGCGCCCACGCGTTCGCCGTACAGCGAGAACGACTTGGAGAACGACGATGACACGAACACATTGATGTCGGTCTTGGCGAAAAGACGTACGGCGGCTGCATCGGCGTCGATGTTTTCGCTGAAACCCTGGTACGCGATATCGAGGAACGGCACCAGCGAGCGCGCTTTGACCGTTTCCACGACCTGTTGCCATTGCGCCGGAGTCAGGTCGACGCCGGTCGGGTTGTGGCAGCACGCGTGCAGCACGACGACCGTTCCGGCCGGGTAGCTGTTGAACGCTTCCAGCATGGCGTCGAACTTCACGCCGTGCGTGGCTGCGTCGTAATACGGGTAGTTCAGCACCTCGAAGCCGGCGTATTCGAATAACGCGCGGTGGTTTTCCCAGCTCGGGTCGCTGATCGCGACTTTGCCCGTCGGGTTCAGCCGCTTCAGGAAATCGGCGCCGAGTTTCAACGCACCCGTTCCGCCGAGCGCCTGCGCCGTGATTACGCGGCCATCGGCGATCAGCGGCGAATCGTTGCCGAGCAGCAACTTTTGCACAGCGGCGTCGTAGGCGGCAATGCCTTCGATTGGCAGATAGCCACGCGGTGCAGCCAGTTCCACCCGGGCTTTTTCGGCCTCGCGAACCGCGCGCAGGAGCGGAATCTTGCCTTCTTCGTTGAAATACACACCCACGCCGAGATTGACCTTGGTTGTGCGCGAATCGGCGTTGAAGGCTTCGTTCAGGCCCAGAATCGGGTCACGGGGGGCAAGCTCGACGGCTGAGAAAAGAGACATGATTTATCGGCGGTAGTGGAAATTTGGCACGGGCGGTCGGGATGGGAAATCGGCTGATCGAGCGCTGCCAAGCGGCTGCGAAGCGGACCTTGAGGAGCCAACAAAACTCCGTCCCATCGATGAGAACCCCAGTTCGGCATTGTAACGAATTGGGGGCTGCTTTTCGGCCTCGTGAAATGGAAGAAACGCATGATTTCGCTATTTTTTTCCGTCGATTTCGCGATTTTTCGCGAAAACCGAGACAACTGGCCGCGGCGTACCGGATCGTCCCGCCAAGCTTTCATCTGCCAAAACAATCACTTGCGATTTCGCGTCGACGCCTCATCTTGGAAACATCGGGCATCGCGCGAAAGCTCGGCGCACATCGCCCGAAATCCGTTCCGACAATCCTGATCCGCCGTCAAACTTGCTCCAGCGCGAACCGCTAGAATGGATGTTTGCTCTCGGCCAAGGCACCTTTCCCTCATGTCCGATACCCCGCTAATCGAAGCCTCCGACACGCTCGACGAATCGAAATTCGTCACCTTCGAAGGCTCGCCGTTCCAGCTTTATCAACCGTATCAGCCCGCGGGCGACCAGCCGACGGCGATCGCGACGCTCGTGGAAGGGATCGAGGACGGTCTGTCTTTTCAGACGCTGCTCGGCGTAACGGGCTCCGGCAAGACGTTCACCATGGCGAACGTGATTGCGCGCATGGGCCGGCCGGCTATTGTGTTCGCGCCTAACAAAACGCTCGCCGCGCAGCTATACGCGGAGTTTCGCGAGTTTTTCCCGCGTAATGCCGTCGAATACTTCGTTTCTTACTACGATTACTACCAGCCCGAGGCGTACGTTCCGCAACGTGATCTGTTTATTGAGAAGGATTCGTCGATCAACGAGCACATCGAGCAGATGCGGCTCTCGGCGACGAAAAGCCTGCTGGAGCGGCGCGATGTGGTGATCGTGGCGACGGTATCGGCGATCTACGGTATCGGCAATCCGTCGGAATATCACAAGATGATTCTGACGCTGCGTACCGGCGACAAAATGGGCCAGCGCGACATCATCGCGCGCCTGATCGCGATGCAGTACAACCGCAACGAAGCCGATTTCTCGCGCGGGAGCTTCCGTGTGCGCGGTGACACCATCGACATCTTCCCGGCCGAGCACGCTGAAATGGCGGTGCGCGTCGAGCTGTTCGACGACGAAATAGAGTCGATGCAACTCTTCGATCCGCTCACCGGCCGCGTGCGCAACAAGATTCCGCGTTTCACCGTGTACCCATCGTCCCACTATGTGACGCCGCGCGACACCGTGATGCGCGCGATCGAGACGATCAAGCTGGAATTGCGCGAGCGGCTCGAGTTTTTCCACAAGGACGGCAAGCTGGTCGAGGCGCAGCGGCTGGAACAGCGCACGCGTTTCGATCTGGAAATGCTGCAGGAACTGGGCTTTTGCAAAGGCATCGAGAACTATTCGCGGCACTTTTCCGGCGCGGCGCCGGGTGAGCCGCCGCCGACGCTCGTCGATTATTTGCCGCCCGACGCACTGATGCTGCTCGACGAGTCGCACGTGCTGATCGGCCAGTTGAACGGCATGTACAACGGCGACCGGGCGCGTAAGGAGAATCTCGTCGATTACGGTTTCCGGATGCCGTCGGCGCTCGATAACCGGCCGCTCAAGTTCATCGAGTTCGAACGCAAGATGCGCCAGGCGATTTTCGTCTCGGCCACGCCGGCCGATTACGAAAATCGTACGGCGGGGCAGGTCGCCGAACAACTCGTGCGGCCGACCGGCCTGGTCGACCCGGAAATCGAAGTGCGCCCGGCGCGCTCGCAAGTGGACGATGTGCTCGGCGAGATCAACGCACGCGTCAAAGTGCACGAGCGTGTGCTGGTGACGGTGCTGACCAAGCGCATGGCCGAACAGTTGACCGAATTCCTCGCGGATCACGGCGTAAAGGTGCGCTATCTGCATAGCGATATCGATACGGTCGAGCGCGTGGAAATCATCCGCGATCTGCGTCTCGGCACCTTCGACGTGCTGGTCGGGATTAACCTGCTGCGCGAAGGGCTGGATATTCCGGAGGTGTCGCTAGTCGCGATTCTCGACGCCGACAAGGAAGGTTTCCTGCGCGCCGAACGCTCGCTGATCCAGACGATCGGCCGGGCGGCCCGGAACGTGAACGGCAAGGCGATCCTCTACGGCGACAACATGACGGATTCGATGAAGCGCGCGATCGGCGAGACCGAACGGCGCCGCACGAAGCAGATTGCGCACAATCTCGCGATGGGTATTACGCCGCGCGGCGTGACCAAGCGAATCAAGGACATCATCGACGGTGTCTATAACGCCGACGACGCACGCGCCGAACTGAAGGAAGCCCAGACACGCGCGAAGTTCGAAGATATGTCCGAAAAGCAGCTATCGAAGGAAATCAAGCGGCTCGAAAAGCAGATGATGGATCACGCCAAGAATCTCGAATTCGAAAAAGCCGCGCAAACCCGCGACCAATTGTCGCTTCTCCGCGAACGCGTGTTTGGCGCCAATGTGGGCGACCACATTCCGGGCGCCAGCTAAACGTAAGGTGTCAGGGCAACCCAATGCGGCGAACCCGGCTGAGTTCGCCGCATTGCTTTACACAAAATCCGACCCTAAAAACGCCTCTGCGTATCTCATAACCCAACTGCCACAAGGCCTTTGGTCTCCGCCGCCCTCAGATCGGTGCTAAACTCCAAAACCATTGAGAATGGTTCGTATTAAGGTTGTAGGTTACATTCTCATTTCGATTTTCCATTATCAACATCAGGGTTGATCGGTGAACCGATTGGGCCGGATCGAGCGCTCTCTCCAGCGCACGTCCGATCAATAACAAGAAGGAGTGAGTGAAGGATGCAGGTTTCAACTTTTGTACGCGGCTCGGTGGCCGCAGTCGTGTTTGCGGCAATGGCGTCGGCATCGGCTGCCGAATATCCGATCGGCAAGCAGAACATCCAGAACGGCATTGAAGTCGGCGCGGTTTATCTGCAGCCGATCACCATGGAACCGGAAGGCATGATGCGCAAGGCCTCGGATTCGGACATCCACCTTGAAGCCGACATCCACGCTGTGAAGAACAACCCGAACGGGTTCGCCGAAGGCGACTGGATGCCGTACCTGCAAGTGACGTACGAGCTGACCAAGGTCGGCACGACGCAAACCATCAAGGGCGACATGATGGGCATGGTCGCAAGCGACGGCCCGCATTACGGCGACAACGTAAAGCTGTTCGGCCCGGGCAAATATCACCTCAAACTCAACATTGCGCCGCCGATGCAAACCGGCCACATGGCGTTCGGCCGTCACGTCGACAAGGAAACGGGCGTGGGTCCGTGGTTCAAGCCGTACACGATCGAATACGACTTCCCGTTCGCCGGCATCGGCAAGAAGGGCGGTTACTGAGTATTGGATTCAGGTGTCCGGGGTGAGGGCAGAATCCTGACCCCGGCGTCGCAGCCAGGAAGCATGCATGAAACGTAAATACAAGTTGGTCGCCGCCTCGCTGGCCATGGCGGCCGGATGGTTCGTCAGTGCCGCTGCAGCGCAAGCCGCCGATCTGCCGACCTTCAAGCTGGAAATGAACGACGGCAAGCTGAATCCCGCGCGTATCGAAGTGCCGGCGGGGCAGCGCTTCAAGATTGAAGTGCACAACATCGGCAAAGGCGCGGCGGAATTCGAAAGCATNCAGTTGCGCAAGGAAAAAGTGCTGGCGCCGGGCGCCGATTCCTTCGTCGTGATCGCGCCGCTGGACAAGGGCGAATACAAGTTCTTCGACGATTTTCATCAATCGGCGCAAGGCGTCATCGTCGCGAAGTAAGGTCATGCCCGGCCGGTTTGTGCGTTGTACGCGAAGCGTCGTGCGCAAACCGCATCGGCTAGCAAGAGCGGGAGATAAGTGATGGGTCAGGTTCTTTTCATCGTGTGGCGGGAGAGTGTCGAGGCGCTGCTGGTCGTCGGCATCCTGTATGCATGGCTGAAAAATGGCGATGCCGATGCGCGTCGCGGCATACCGTATTTGTGGGCCGGCGTCGCGGCCGGGTTGCTCGCGGCAGTGACGCTGGGCGCGATGCTGATCGGGTTCACAGAAGAATTGTCCGGCGACGCGCAGGACTATTTCACGACCGGCATGGTGCTGGTGGCGTGTGTGCTGATCGTGCAGATGGTGCTGTGGATGAAGCAGCACGGGCGCTCGATGAAACGCGACATGGAAGCATCGCTGCAAAAGAGCAAGCAGGAGGCGAACTGGTGGGGCGTGACGTTGCTGGTTGCGCTCGCGATCGCGCGTGAAGGCAGCGAGACCGTGATTTTCCTGTACGGCCTGGGCTTCGGTCAGTCGGGTCACGTCGATCCCATGCAGTATCTGGCGGTCGCGATCGGTCTTGCGCTGGCATTCCTGACGTTCTATCTGCTGCAGCTTGGGGGCAAGATCTTCTCGTGGCGGCTCTTTTTCCGCGTGACGGAAATCATGCTGCTGTTCCTCGCGGCCGGCTTGTTCGAAACGGGTGTCGATAAACTCATCGACAAGGAAATCCTGCCCGTCGTCATGAATCAAGTGTGGGACACGTCCTGGCTTCTCGACGATTCCAGCACCTTTGGTTCGCTGGTCGCGTCGCTCACGGGTTATCGGGCGCATCCCGCCGGCATGAACCTGATTGCGTACGCGGTGTATTGGGCCGTTATCTTCCTGCTGCTGCGCCGATCGAAGAACCGGATGGCGCAAAAATCGGCGAGACGCGCGGCATGAGCTATGTCATGAATCGGCCCGGCCGGCTGCAACAAGCCGGGCAATGGATGCAACAACACGGCAGCGTGATCCGCGGCATTCAGTGGGTCGTGGTCGCCGTGTATGCGTTCCTGATTCTGGTTCCAGCCGTCCTGCCGCTGCCGGACGGCACCGCGCATCTCTGGAGCAACCTGACGCTCGCCGCGCAGTTTGTGTTCTGGGGCATCTGGTGGCCGTTCGTCCTGCTTTCCATGGTGATGCTCGGCCGCGTGTGGTGCGGCGTGCTGTGTCCCGAAGGCGCGTTGACCGAGTTTGCGAGCAGGTTCGGCCGCGGCTGGGCGATTCCGCGCTGGTTGCGCTGGGGCGGCTGGCCGTTCGTCGCGTTCGGCATCACGACCATCTATGGCCAGATGGTCAGCGTTTATCAGTATCCGAAAGCCGTGTTGCTCGTGCTGGGCGGATCGACGGTCGGCGCAATGATCATCGGCGCGTTGTATGGGCGCGAGAAGCGTGTCTGGTGCAAGTATCTCTGCCCCGTCAACGGGGTGTTTTCGCTGCTGGCGCGGCTTGCGCCTTTTCACTACAAGGTCAACGAGGACGCGTGGCGCCGCTCGTATAAAGAGGGCGAGCACGGGCATCGCGTGATCCCCGTTAACTGCGCGCCGCTCGTGCCGCTGCGCGCCATGAAGGGCGCGTCGGACTGCCATATGTGCGGCCGTTGCAGCGGCCATCGGGACGCCATTTCGCTGGAGTGGCGTTCGCCCTCGGCCGAAGTCGTGCAACTCGGCGATAAACAAGCTAATCCGTGGGACACCGCGCTCATTCTGTACGGCTTGCTGGGCATCGCTATTGGCGCGTTCCACTGGACCGTGAGCACGTGGTTTGTCGACCTGAAGCAGATCTTCGCGTCGTGGCTGATCGATCGCAACATTCTCTGGCCGCTCGACACGAACGCGCCATGGTTCCTTTTCACGCATTATCCCGAGCAAAACGATGTCTTCTCATGGCTCGACGGCAGTATGGTCGTGGGTTATATCGTCGTGACGGGGTTGGTGTATGGCACCGCACTGCTGGCCTTGCTGGCCGCCGGAACGCGCATGCTCGGACGCTTCAATTTCACACGCTTGCATCATCTGACGCAGGCGCTGATTCCCGTAGCGGGCTGCGGCGTGTTCCTGGGTTTATCGGCGACCACGGTGTCGCTGTTGCGTGCCGAACACTTGCCGCTCTGGTGGGTGACGGACGTGCGTCTGGGTTTGCTCGGTATCGCGAATGTGTGGAGTGCATGGCTCGCCTGGCGCGTGATCGGCCGGTATGCCTCGGGTCGCTTTGTGTCGCAAAGCGTTGCGATGTTGTGGTTCATCGCCGCGCTGGCCGTCGCCGATAGCGCCTGGTACCTGATGTTCTGGGGCTTTTCGCGGTAACGTTGCGGGTATCGAGCCAATCGATATATCAACGTGACGATTCCAACAGGTGACGAAATGAGAACAAAACCCGCATTGACGGATGTGGACGTGAAGACCATCGCGGCCGCTGCCGAGGCGCATGCGCTGGCGAACAAGTGGAACGTGACGATTGCTGTCGTGGATGACGGCGGTCATCTGCTTCATCTGCACAGGCTGGACGGCGCAGGGGCGAGCACGGCCGAGATGGCGACGGGCAAAGCGCGTACCGCCGCGCTCGGCCGGCGCGAAACGAAAGTGTATGAGGACATGATCAAGCAAGGCCGCGTCGCGTTTCTGAGCGCGCCAATGACTGCCATGCTGGAAGGTGGCGTGCCGATCGTGGTGGGTGCGGATATCGTCGGCGCGGTGGGGGTGTCGGGCGTGAAGTCGGATCAGGATGCGGCGGTGGCGCGAGCGGGCATCGCGGCGCTGGGAATCGAGAGTGTCTAAATCCTTCAAGTTGGGGGCTGATCGAACCCAATCGGCCAAAATAAAAAGCACGTTTTCGTGAGAAAACGTGCTTTTTTGCATAGCTAATGGTGCTGTTCCAAGCACACGGCGGGACCCAAAAAAAAAGCGGCTTCGCTGGCTATCGACGACTGGCTGGTGTTTGCACGAAGGGGTCTAAATTCTCGCGTGCAAGCCGTCATTTGCTGGCTAGTGCCAAACACCTCTGGAAGAGGTGGTCCCCACAATACCCGGTACTGCAATTCTTTCGTGATACCCGATGCTCGTTACTTGGTGAGAATCAGCTTGCCCAGACGCGTGGCGCGCAACTGATACGTTTCACCGTTATGCACGATGCTGACGTGACTATGACCTTGCAGCAGCGTGTCGCTGCGTAGCGAGCGCTCCCCGCTCTCCGACGACACGTTCGATGACACTCGGGCAGTCGTCACGGCGGCCGAGCGGGACCGCGTGATGGTCGCAGCCGCGGAGCGCTCGACCGGGCGACGCAGCCGAAGCGTATTGGAGCGCAGGATGTCGGTCATGTCGAAGAGTCCGTTCGTTGAGTCGATGGAGTAATCTTAATGATAACCATTCTTATTTACAACAACGAAGTTTTCATCGATCACACGTTTCGATAGTCAGTGACTGTGTGACTATCGAAACGGTCGAAACATGATTGCGCTTTAGTGCAGCGGACCTTCGAGCGTGCTGCCGTGAGCGAACTGCCGGATCAGCCGGACGGTGTCGATATCCGCTTCCCGATACGCCGATTTCACGATTTCCTGCGTTTGCAGCGCGTCGGGGCTGGCCTGGGGATCGTCGGCGACGGGCAGGGTGGTGGCGTAGGTGAAGCGCAGGAACAACTGAAGCTCGTCCGGTTGTTCGATCGCCATAGTCAGCGAGCCGCCCACGTACTCGGCGGTCGGCAGGATGTCGTAGCGCACGCTGCTTTCGGGGATCAGCGTCACGCGGTCACGCACGATGGCCTGACCGTAGTGCAATTCGCGTTCGAGCACGTCGCCGTCACGTGACAGGATCGCGCATCGATCCAGGCCGATCACGAACAGTTGCGGCTGTTCCGCGCGCAGCACGAGTCCGTGCCAGACCTGTTCGCGGGTCATCGATTCCACGAATGGATTGAGCGGATCGTTGATCTGGATGAGGTGTTCGAAATTCAAAACGACAGTTTCCTTGGGTTGTTCGATTAGCCGGCCATCGCGAGGATCACGCTGGGGTAAGGCCCGAGTGAATCATGATCGTGCCGCTGAGAATCTTGTGCACAGGACACGCATTTGCGATTTGCAAGAGCCGTTCCCGCTGGGTGGTATCGAGTTCCCCGGTCAACAGGATCTGGCGGTCGATCACGGTGCCTTCGGGCGTTGTGTCCAGTGTGAGCGTTACGTGCACCGCTTCGAGCGGCCACGCCTTGTGCTTGGCATACATCTTCAGCGTGATCGACGTGCATGCGCCTAGGCTCGACAGCAACAAGCTATGGGGAGTAGGGCCGGTATCTGCGCCACCGTGTGTGGACGGTTCGTCGGCGAACCATTCATGCTGGCCGTCGCTCAGCGAAACCTGGAAATCCGTTGCACCAATATTGGCGCTGATAGGCGGCGTCACAAACTTTTCGGGCATGCAGTACTCCAGGGCTGAGTGATTGTCGGGCGGTATCGAATGAAAAAGCAGACGATAAAACGGCGCGGCACGAATGACTATTGTGACGCAAATAGTGTCATTCGTGCCGCGCCGGTGAAACCAGCACGGTCTGACCGCTCAACAGCGGCTAGCCCGCTTAGTGGTTAATCGTGCCCATCCGCCCCGCCTGATAGTCGACCACGGCTTGCCGGATCTCATCTTCCGTGTTCATCACGAACGGACCATAGCGCACCACCGGCTCCTTCAACGGCACGCCGCCGAACAGCAGCAATTCGAGCGGTTCGTCGCCTGCAGCGAACGTCACCGTGTCGCCATCGTTCGCGAACACGATCATCTGCCGCGCACCCACGGCTTGTTTTGTCTCGCCATACAGACCGTCGCCCGATAACGCATAACCGAACACGCGAAAGTCGCGCGGCACCGGATGCACGATCGACGCGCCCGGTTCCAGCGAAAAGTGCTGGTAAAGAATCGGCGTGCGCGTTTCGATAGCCGCCTTCACGCCCAGCGCTTCGCCCGCGATCACTTTCACGCGCACACGGCCGTCGTCGCTTGTCGCAACCGGAATGCGCTCCGATGCAATCTCCTGATAATGCGGCGGAATCATCTTGTCGCGCTTGGGCAGGTTCACCCAAAGCTGCAAGCCGTGCACGCGGCCGCCGGTGCGCGTGAATTCGGGATCGGGCATTTCGCTGTGGACGACGCCCGCGCCGGCTGTCATCCACTGCACGTCGCCCTGACGCAGCGTGCCGGAATGTCCCGCCGAATCCTTGTGGCCGAACTGGCCTTCAAGCACGTATGTCACGGTTTCAAACCCGCGATGCGGATGATCGGGCGCGCCTTTAGCCTCGCCGGGCGCATAGTCGACGGGTCCCATTTCATCCAGAAGCAGGAAAGGGTCGAAGTCCATCAAAAGCCGCGTGGGGAACGGGCGATGCACGACAAAACCGCCGCCCTCCACGGTGCGGAGCGCCGGAACAGTGCGTTCGATACTGCGTGTAGTGTCCATTTTGTCCTCGCGTGCGGCCGTCGCGGCCGATGCAACAAGTAGGGCGCCGCTGGGTCATTAGCGCCAAAATTAAAACATAGCGCTATTATATGGACCTGATTTCGGGGAAAAAGCCGTCTCTCCGCAATGGATTGTCCCACCTGTGAGACAACCAAGAACCCGAGTAGAACTGACCGCATGAAACCTGACTCGCACGACCTCAATGACCTGATGTACTTCTCGTATGTCGTCGAGCACGGCGGTTTCTCGGCGGCGGAACGTGTGCTGGGCATCTCCAAGTCGCGTTTGTCGCGGCGTGTGTCTGAACTTGAAACCTCTCTCGGCGTGCGGCTGATGCAGCGTTCCACGCGCAAGCTTGCGTTGACGGAGGCCGGCCAGCTCTTCTACCAGCATTGCCAGGCGATGCTCGCCGAGGCGCAAGCTGCCGTCGATATCGTGCATAGCCTGCGGGATTCGCCGCGCGGGAGTGTGCGAGTCAGCGTGCCGGTGACGCTGGCGCAGACGTTTTTATCGGCGGTAATGCCGGACTTTCTGCATCGATATCCCGAGGTTCGCGTGATCATGAGCGTGACGAATCGCGTGATCGATCTGTTCGAGGACGCTATCGACGTTGCGTTGCGCGTGCGCTCCGAGCCGCCCGTCAATTCGACGATCGTCGCGCGGCCGCTGTGGCGCACGGAACAGATGCTGGTAGCAGCGCCTTCACTGCTCAAGCCGAACGCGCCGCCGCTCACGCCGTCGGAACTGGCGCAATTCGATACCATCGACACCCCGTCCGGCGACGGCCGTCACGTTTTCCGGCTGATCGCACCTGATGGCACGCGTCACGAATTCGAGCACGAACCGCGCCTTGTCACAGCGGATCTCGGGATGATCCGCGAAGCCGTGATGCGCGGCGTGGGTATCGCTGCGCTGCCGGAGATGATGTACGGCGCGGCGCTGCGTACCGGCCAGATGTCGCCGGTGATGCCGGGCTGGACTTTCCCGACGCCGCAGCTCTATGCGGTGTTTTTATCGCGGCAGGGCATGGTGCCGGCCATTCGCGCGTTCGTGGATTTTCTGGTGGAGTCGATCAGTGACGGCAATCGCTTCCCGGGAGAATGTCCTCTCCCAGTAGAGCCCGCTCGCGAAACAGTGTGACTAATCGCGGCGAATCAATAAGTTTCTGACATTGAAGCGTGCGCTTGCGATGGTCAGATTCAATCGCCATCGGCTTGAACGCGCTGTACCCGGGCGCTATGATGAAATCTCTTCGCTAAGGAGCTGCTTATGCGAAAACTCACGGCCACTTTTATAGTAGGCCTGATAGGGCTAATCGCGCTGTCCGTGTCGAGCACGGCTGTCGCATGTGGCGATGCTGCGGTGTCGGGTTACTCGACGCCAAAGTAACCGCTAGCCCGAATGTGCCGGCGCGCACACAAAAAAAGGCCTTCATCATTGCGATGAAGGCCTTTTACTTTGTGGGCTGCCGATTCCCTTGGCGCGCAAACCCGCGCTGCGCTACTTCCCGCCTGCCCGGGGCTCGGTAACAAAACCGATCTTCGATAACCCGCCGCCTTGCGCGGCCGACATTACATCGGCGACGCGCTCATACGGGACCTTGCGGTCCGCACGCAAACGCAATTCCGGCTGCGGCGTCTGCTTCGATGCGTCGGCTATACGCGCTTGCAACGCGGCATCGTCGACTTTCTGGTCGTTCCAGAGCACCGTGCCGTCCGCCTCGACAGCAACATCCACATGCGCCGGCTTCGTATCCTGCGGTGCGCTGCTCGCCTTCGGCAAGTCGATTTTCACCGCATGGTTGATCGCAGGAATGGTGACGAGAAAAATGATCAGCAGAACCAACATGACGTCGACGAGCGGCGTCATATTGATCTCGCTCATCATGCCGTCCTCCTCGTCGCTAGAGAAAGGGCTCATGGCCATGGCGACGTCCCCTTAGCTCGCACGCGATGCAGGCTGCGCGGCACCGGAAACCGATCCCGAAGCGACACCCGTGGCAAGGCGCAAGCCATCACCGCGCTTGCTCGACGCCAGCTTGGTGCCCGTGACGAAGAACGCATGCAGGCCGTGCGCGAAACGGTTCAGCTTCGTGACAATGGCCTTGTTCCAGCGCGTCAGCGCGTTGTAGCCGAGCACCGCCGGAATCGCGACGAACAGGCCGAAGGCCGTCATGATCAGCGACTCGCCGACCGGTCCCGCGACTTGATCGATAGACGTCTGGCCAGTTGCACCGATGGTCAGCAACGCGTGATAAATCCCCCACACCGTGCCGAACAAACCGACGAACGGCGCGGTGCTGCCGATCGATGCGAGCACGGCGAGCCCCGCCTGCATGCGTCCCACGCCTTCGTCCATGGTGTCCTTCAGGCAGCGCGTGATCCAGTCCGACACGTCCATGCGGTCGTGCAGATGCGGTTGCGTCTGATGATGGTGATCGGCTGCATCCTGCCCCGAGAGGGCGAGCGCAAGGAACGGGTTGTCCTGCGCGTTCGCGGAATGGCTGCTCAGCTTCTTGATGCCATCGGCGAAATCGTCCGAATGCCAGAACGCCTGCTCCGCGTTTTTCGTGAGGCGCTTCAGGCGCACCACGTTCAGGCCTTTCACGAGGATCACTGTCCACGAGAGGATCGACATGATCGCCAGCGCGAGCGCGATACCCCGCGTGACGAAATCCCCTTGCGCCCAGACATGCGCCAAGCCGTAGTTTTGCATTTCAGTTCCTGTGTAGATATCTAGAAATTAGGTCGAATTTTTTAGTGTTTATTCAGCGTTCGCCGGGCGGGTCCAGACTGTTGCGCTAGTCGTTCAGCGAGAACACGAACGGCACGGAAGCGGCGGCGCGAATTACTTCGCTGTTTTCCTTATATGGCTTGCAGGCGCTCGAGCGCACGGCGTCGAGCGCGGCCGCATCCAGTCGCGACGAACCGCTGCCTTTCTTCAGCTCGACGTTCTCGATCTTTCCCGTCAGTCCGATGACGAACTTCACGATAGCCGTACCCGACTCCCCGCGACGTCGAGACAGAGCCGGATAGTCCGGCGCCCCAATGTTGCAATCGAGATGCGCGACGTCCTTTGGCGCGTTGATCGCCATTGTCGGACGCCCGATGGCCTGCGTTGCGGCGGCCGGTGCTGCAGCAGCGGGCGGCGTGGGCGGAGCCGGGGCCGGTTCGGGCGCAGCCGCGGCGACAGGCGAGGGCGCGGTGGTTTCCGGCAACGGTGCCGGTGCGGCCTTCACGCGCGGCTGAACGACAGGCCTAGGCTTCGGCACTGGCTTCGGCGGCGGAGGCATGGGCGTCGACTGGATCGCTACGGGTGCCGCGACCGGTTGCGGCGGCGCGGGGCTGATCAGTTCGGCGGTGATCGTCGTCGATTCGATCGGGCGCGGCACCGGCTCATTGCGCCAGGTCAGCGCGACGGCGAGCAGGCCCACGTGAATCGCCACCACGGCGACGCTCGCGGCAATCACACGCGGATTGATGCCTGAGGATGCGGTCGAAGGGAAGGAGTGAGCGTCAAGCGCCGCAGCCGTATGGCCGGGCGGGATCAAGGGCGACGGCATCAGCGTGGTTGTGCGGCGACGACGCCGTACGAACAGCGAAAGCCCATGCAGCATGTGAGACTGGAGGACTTCATTTTCGGAAGATGAGCAGAGAAATAAACAGCGTGGTCACGAAACCGATCAGCAATTCCATCATTCCCTCCTTGGATGGGGATTGGCGGGCTGGCTCGATGTGACCTGGCTTGCGGGCGGAGAAGCGGGGACTGCGGTGTGAACCATGACGCACGATGACTGGCGCGAAAGCCGCCCACGTGGCCAGGTGGCAACGTAGCGACGACTTACGCCAAGCGAACCCCCGTCGATCGGGAGAGTGCTTACGCGGCCTTGCGTTCGTAGAACGTCAGCGGCACGGCCTGATGCTGATCGCCGCGCGTAGTGCAATGCGAGGCACAACCGCTTTGCAACATGACGTCGCGCACAGTTTCCTCGCACTTGCCGCAGCACATGGCAACACCCAATTCGAATTGCAGTTCGTCAAAGGTAGATGCGCCATCCGCAATCGACGCGCGAATCTTTCTATCCGACACTGACTTGCACACACAGACGATCATGATCAACCGCGATAGCTAACGTTAATGCGAATTATTATCATTCCTTATGCGAAAGTTGGCAATAGGGGTGAACGGTTTTTTTCGGTGTGCGGAAAGCAGAAAAAGGGGACGGGGTGAGGAGGCTTGTTGCAGAAGGCGATGAACGTATGTAAAAAACTGAAACCGCGTGCCTGGATGGGCCTTTTTCGGGCTGATGACGCGGTTTTTCGTGGCTTGGAGACGATCAGGCCCGTCTTGGGGCGTGGCCTCAGACCGGATCGGATTCCAGCGTCCGGGTGCGCCGCGACGGGATCACGACGTGTTCCACGGTGACATCGAGACCGAGCAGAGAAGCCGCGAGTTGTCGCAAAGCCTGGCCGTCGTTGGTCGAGTAAAAGCGCGGCAATTCGATATCCGGAGCCTGAGCAGGCGTTGCGCGCAAGCCAAACGAATCCAGTTGCCGTTCGAGTTGCCGCGCAATCGCGACACTCGTATCGATCAGCGCTAGCTGGTCGCCGGCAATGGAGCGGATGGCCCGATCGAGGAAGGGATAGTGCGTACAGCCGAGAACGAGCGTGTCGGCGTTGGCATCGAGCATCGGTTGCACGTAGCCTCGCAGCAACGCGACAAGTTCAGGCGAGTCCGTATCGCAGCGTTCCACGGCCTGCACAAGACCATGTCCGGGTTGCAGGATGAAGCGGCAATCGCCGGTATGACGCTCAGCCAGCGCCTGAAACCGCGCGCTGCGCAACGTGACGGCTGTAGCCAGCACGCCCACCACGCGCGTTTGCGACATCAGCGCCGCGGGCTTGATGCCCGGCTCCACGCCAATCACGGGAATCGGCAAACGCTCGCGGGCTTGAGCGATCGACTGCGAGGTCGCCGTGTTGCACGCGACCACCAGCGCTTTCGCGCCCTGCGAGACGAACCATTCGCCAATCGCGAGCGTCCGGTCGGAGATAAAGTCGTCGTCGCGTTCACCATATGGCGCGTAGAGCGAATCCGCGGCGTAGATCAGCCGTTCGTCCGGCAATGCAGTGCGCACCGCGCGTAGCACGGACAGACCGCCGAGGCCGGAATCGAAAATGGCAACGGGCGCGCTCGAATCGAGCGCCAGGGGAGCGGAGCGAAGGGCGTCGAAGGGCATCGCGGGCGGTGGTTTATTCGCTCTCGCCCATCATGGTTTGCTGATAGTTCTGGATGCCGACCTTCGCAACCAGATCGATCTGCGTTTCCAGCCAGTCGATGTGTTCTTCCGTATCGTCCAGAATCTTCACGAAGATCTCACGCGAGATGAAATCGCGAACCGATTCGCAATAGGCGATAGCTTCCTTGCACGTGCTCTGCGAAATCTGTTCGAGCTTCAAGTCGCACTGCAGGATTTCAAGCGTCTCTTCACCAATCAACAGCTTGTGCAGGTCCTGCAGGTTCGGCAGGCCATCGAGCATGAAAATACGCTGGATCAGCCAGTCGGCATGTTTCATCTCGCCGATCGACTCGTCGTACTCGTGTTTGCCGAGCTTCTCCAGGCCCCAGTGCTTGTACATGCGCGCGTGCAGGAAGTACTGGTTGATGGCCGTCAGTTCGTTCTTCAGCTGCTGGTTGAGGTATTCGAGAGCTTTTACATCGCCTTGCATGTTAGTTCCTTGAGTGGGCGTTTCAGCCTTTCAAACATAACCGCTCAAGTTTAAAAAGCCAAGATGAAGAATCGTGTTTCTCCCGCAATTTCAATGAGATTCTCGTGTTTCCGGCCAACGAAATGAGAATGCAAACGGTTTGATGCGGGGCCGCCCGAAAATGCTAGAGCCGGGCACATGGCCCGGCTCTTGTTCTGCTATTACTCTGAAGGTAGCAGTTTAAACCGTTGCGACGGGGATCTTGCCGATCTTCGCTTGCCATTCCTTCGGTCCGGTCTGATGCACCGAGGTCCCGGTCGAATCGACGGCAACGGTCACCGGCATGTCCAGCACGTCGAATTCATAGATGGCTTCCATGCCGAGGTCTTCGAACGCGATGACTTTCGCACCGCGAATGGCCTTCGACACCAGGTACGCTGCACCGCCCACCGCCATCATGTATGCGGCCTTGTGCTTCTTGATGGCTTCAATAGCGGTCGGGCCACGTTCGGCCTTGCCGATCATCGAGATCAAGCCGGTCTGCGACAGCATCATGTCCGTGAACTTGTCCATGCGCGTGGCCGTGGTCGGACCCGCCGGGCCGACAACTTCTTCACGCACCGGATCGACCGGACCGACGTAATAGATCACGCGATTCGTGAAGTCGACCGGCAGCTTTTCGCCCTTGGCGAGCATATCGGCGATACGTTTATGCGCGGCGTCGCGTCCGGTCAGCATCTTGCCCGACAGCAGCAGCGTCTGGCCTGGCTTCCATGCCGCGACCTGTTCTTTCGTCAGCGTGTTCAGGTCCACGCGTTGGCTCGTTTCCGTATTCGCGACCCATTCGACCTTCGGCCATGCGTCGAGCGAAGGCACGTCGAGCTTCGCCACGCCGGAACCATCGAGCGTGAAATGCGCGTGGCGCGTAGCGGCGCAGTTCGGAATGATCGCGATGGGCTTCGATGCCGCGTGCGTCGGCGCGGCCATGATCTTCACGTCGAGCACGGTCGCGAGGCCGCCGAGACCCTGCGCGCCGATGCCGAGCGCGTTCACCTTCTCGTGCAGCTCCACACGCAATTCTTCGATCCAGTCCTGCGGTCCGCGTGCGATGACATCCTGGATATCGATAGCGTCCATCAGCGATTCCTTCGCCATGACCATCGCTTTCTCCGCCGTCCCGCCGATACCAATCCCGAGCATGCCGGGCGGGCACCAGCCGGCGCCCATCAACGGCACGGTCTTGAGCACCCAGTCGACAATGGAATCCGACGGGTTCAGCATCGCGAACTTCGTCTTGTTCTCCGAGCCGCCGCCTTTGGCCGCGATCTGGACATCGACTTTATCGCCGGGGACGATCTCGTAGTGGATCACGGCCGGCGTGTTGTCCTTCGTATTCTTGCGCGCGCCTTCGGGCGGGCTCACGATCGATGCGCGCAGCACGTTGTCCGGGTTCAGATAACCGCGGCGCACGCCTTCGTTGATCATGTCGGTGACGCCCATGGTCGCTGAACCTGACTCACTCGCCCACCGCACGTCCATGCCCACTTTGACGAACACCGTGACGATGCCCGTGTCCTGGCAAATCGGCCGATGGCCTTCCGCGCACATGCGGCTGTTCGTCAGGATCTGCGCGATAGCGTCTTTCGCGGCCGGGCTCTCTTCGAGTTCGTACGCGCGGCCGAGCGCCTGGATGTAGTCGAGCGGATGGTAAAAGCTGATGTGCTGCAGCGAATCCGCAATGCTCTGAATCAGGTCTTCCTGCTTGATGATAGTCATGGCTTGAACGTGTGGGGACGAGACGTTATCGGGACTTCATGGGTAGTTTCATCGGCGCTTTTCAAAGCGCGCTTGGAGTTGCTGTGTGCTTATTCGTGCGCCTTCGCGGGCATGCCGGACGGTCCGTCAAAATGCTCCGGATGCATGTGCGTGGTCAGGCGGTCGACCCACGCCATGATCACCGCCGACGCCTCATAGCCGCCCACAATCACCATGATCAGCAGATTCGAGATCATTACCACGTCGATCAGGCCGAGTACGACCAGCATGATGTTGGTTTCGTCGAGCGTCGTCATGTGGGTGACGAGGTGCCAGACTTCTTTCAGGAACAATACGACGTACACGCCTTGCGCCACGATCAGGCCGAGATACAACGGCACCTGGAGCCAGCGGCTCATGAAAATGACGGCCGGAAGCGGCTTCATGGAAGGGCGGGGAGGACGGGTGCCGGGGATGTTCGGGGATGCGGACATGAGCGGTGCCGGGTCGTGGGGAGTCGGTTGGATCGGGTAAAAGCGTCGGGTAGCCGCGCGAAAGCGGGGTTTTGCGTCAAATTTTGAGAAAGTCCGACATTGTAGCGCGATGAAGTCGGTCGTTTGCGGGTCAACCCGTAGGTGGGGGCCCCAATCGGCCAAGGGCTGGTAGCGGCGGTTTGGGTGTCGCCCGCGCCGGGACAACCAGCAGCATGGATGCGATGAGCTAGAGCGCGTAACGATTCAAGCTGGAATCCGGACGACGAGTTCAGTTAACATGGTGTGGCGCGTCATGAATCGCGCAACCGAAGCAGCGCGCGGGCGCAAAGCGCATCATTGTGTTATCGCGTTTGTGACGATGCATACGTGTATACCCCGTGGTCATTGAGCGGATCACGTAAGTAGCGGGTAAGGCACGCGGCTTATCTTCGCGATACAACACCGGGCAGCGTATGCTGCGCTGCATCGAACGGTCATGCACACAGGCAGGAGACACGGCACAACGCTTGACATAGCGTGTGTCGTCCACGCCGAAAAGACATAGCGGCTTCGGAGCCGGACTCCGGCGTCGCCGCTTTCAGATTCACCATCAAAGAAGGGGTTGTCGATGTCTGCGATTGAATCCGTACTCCAGGAACGCCGCATTTTCCCGCCCTCCGCCAAAGCGTCGGCGGGAGCGGCGATCTCCGGCATGGACGCATACAAGGCTTTGACGTCCGAAGCCGAACGCGATTACGAAGGCTTCTGGGCGCGGCTCGCACGCGAAACGCTTAGCTGGCACAAGCCGTTCGAAACCGTCCTCGACGAATCGAACCCGCCGTTCTACAAGTGGTTCGAGGACGGCGAAATCAACGCGTCGTATAACTGCATCGACCGTCATGTGGAAGCGGGTAACGGCGCGAAGAAAGCAATCATCTTCGAAGCTGATGACGGCACCGTCGTGAACGTCACGTACCAGGACCTGCTGCAGCGCGTGTGCCGCTTCGCCAACGCACTGAAGAAACGCGGTGTGAAGAAGGGTGATCGCGTGGTGATCTACATGCCGATGTCGATTGAAGGCGTGGTCGCGATGCAAGCCTGCGCGCGTATAGGGGCGACGCATTCGGTGGTATTTGGCGGGTTCTCATCGAAGTCGCTTAACGAACGGCTCGTGGACGTGGGCGCGGTCGCGCTCATCACCGCTGACGAACAAATGCGCGGCGGCAAAGCACTGCCGTTGAAGAGCATCGCCGATGAAGCTATCGCTGCCGGCGGCTGCGAAGCGGTCAAGAGCGTGATCGTGTACAAGCGCACGGGCGGCAAGACGCAATGGCACGAAGGCCGCGATCTGTGGATGCACGAACTCGTCGAGCATGAAGCCGATACGTGCGAGCCGGAATGGGTCAGTGCCGAACATCCGCTGTTCATCTTGTACACGTCCGGTTCCACGGGCAAGCCGAAGGGAGTGCAGCACAGCACCGGCGGCTTCTTGCTGTGGGCCGCGCAGACCATGAAATGGACCTTCGACGCCAAGCCCGACGATGTGTTCTGGTGTACGGCCGACATCGGCTGGATCACGGGGCATAGTTATATTGCGTATGGCCCGACCGCGATCGGTGCTACGCAGGTCGTGTTTGAAGGTGTGCCGACGTACCCGCATGCCGGGCGCTTCTGGGACATGATCGCGAAGCACAAGGTCACGATTTTCTACACCGCACCGACCGCTATCCGCTCGCTGATCAAGGCTGCCGAAGCCGATGCGAAGATTCATCCGAAGAGCTTCGATTTGTCGTCGTTGCGCATTCTCGGCACGGTCGGCGAGCCGATCAATCCTGAAGCGTGGATGTGGTATCACGAGAACGTGGGCGGCGGCGTGTGTCCTATCGTTGACACGTGGTGGCAGACCGAAACCGGCGGCCACATGATCACGCCGCTGCCGGGCGCGACGCCGCTGGTGCCGGGTTCCTGCACGCTGCCGCTACCGGGCATCATGGCGGCTGTCGTCGATGAAACCGGTCAGGACGTGCCGAACGGGCAGGGCGGGATTCTGGTCATCAAGCGGCCGTGGCCGTCGGCGTTGCGTACGGTGTGGGGCGATCCGGATCGCTACAAGAAGAGCTACTTCCCGGAAGAACTCGGCGGCAAGTTGTATCTCGCCGGCGATGGCGCCGTGCGCGACAAGGAGACGGGTTACTTCACGATCATGGGCCGTATCGACGACGTGCTGAACGTCTCCGGGCATCGGCTTGGAACGATGGAGATCGAGTCGGCGCTGGTGTCGAATCCGATCGTGGCGGAAGCGGCCGTGGTCGGCCGTCCCGACGATACGACCGGCGAAGCCGTGGTCGCATTCGTGGTGCTGAAGCGCTCGCGTCCGGAAGGCGAAGAGGGCAAGAGAATCGCCAATGAACTGCGCGCGTGGGTGGCGAAGGAGATCGGTCCGATCGCTAAACCGAAGGAAATCCGTTTCGGCGATAACCTTCCGAAGACCCGTTCGGGCAAGATCATGCGGCGCTTGTTGCGTTCGCTGGCGAAGGGCGAAGCGATTACGCAGGACGTATCGACACTCGAGAATCCCGCGATCCTCGATCAACTCGGTGAAGTGCGCTGAATTTGCTCTAGTATTATCTGGCTTGAATGAACGGCTCCCTGTTTCAGGGGGCCGTTTTTATATAGCGAGACCGGAACGATGTCGATCCCGATTGCCGCGTTTTAAAGCATTTGGTAGATAAGCACATGTCTTCGATTTCATCGCCTGCGAGTCCTCCCGAACCACCGCCAGTCACGGAGGCGATGGCGCGTGCGCATCGGCAGTACTGGCGAACGAATCTTGTATTGATATCGGTGCTGATGCTGATCGGGCTCGTGGTCTCGTTCGGCATTCCCCTCATGGCGACGCGCCTCGCCAGCCTGCGTTTCGCCGGTTTTCCGCTGCCGTTTTACTTTGGTGCGCAGGGCGCGATCCTTGTGTATGTCGCGTTGATCGTCGTGTATATCGTGCTGATGCAGTTCGCCGATGCCCGTCTGCAACGCGCCCTTGCCGCGCTTGTCGTCGTTAAGCCCGAGCAATGAATCGCCGATGAAGCTCACCCATCGCCTCATCAGGGCCTACGCGCTTTATACGCTCGGCTTCTTCCTGTTCATCTACGTGATGGCGCGGATCGAGCGCGTGACCGGGCCGGGGATGTGGATCGGCTATGTGTTCCTGTTTGTGCCGATAGCCGTGTACGCCGTGATCGGCTTGTTGTCGCGGACTTCGGATCTGGTCGAGTATTACGTCGCCGGGCGGCGCGTGCCCTCCGCGTTCAACGGTATGGCGACGGCGGCGGACTGGTTGTCGGCAGCGTCGTTTATCGGGTTGGCCGGGTCCATCTATGCAACCGGTTACGACGGCCTCGCCTACATGATGGGCTGGACCGGCGGGTACTGCCTTGTCGCGTTCCTGCTCGCGCCCTATGTCCGCAAGCTTGCCCGGTACACCATCCCCGACTTCCTCGGAACGCGCTTTTCGAGCAACCTCGTGCGCGGCATCGCAGCGTTCGCGGCGATCCTTTGTTCGTTCGTTTATCTCGTCGCGCAGATCCAGGGCATCGGGCTGATCGCGTCTCGGTTTATAGGCATCGATTTCGCTATCGGGATCTTCTGCGGGCTCGCCGGCATTCTCGTGTGTTCATTTCTGGGCGGCATGCGTGCGGTGACATGGACGCAAGTCGCGCAGTACATCATCCTGCTTAGCGCCATGCTGATTCCCGTCTCGATGATCGCGCATCGCGAAGGGCTCGGCTGGTTGCCGCAACTTTCGTACGGGCACTTGCTTGAACGCGTGGAAGTGCTCGAGCGCGCGGTTGAACGTTCGCCCGAGGAAGCCAAAGTCCGCGACGATTATCGGCGTCAGGCGCAGCAGATCCAGGCGCAGATTGACGAGTTGCCGGCGTCGTTTCACGCGGAGCAGGCGAGGCTGCTGGGAGAGATCGCGGACTTGCGCCGGCATAACGGGCCGTTGCGCGATATCAGCGAGCGTGAGCGCGAACTTGGGTCGTTCCCGAAGACACCCGCCGAGGCGAACGTTCAATGGAGCCGCGCCCGCGATGCGATGTTCGAACGCGCCGCGCCACCGGTGCCAATGGCCGAAGCGTTTCCCCCTTCCGACGATGAAAACGCGCGGTTGCATCGACGGAATTTTCTGTCGCTGTTGCTGTGTTTGTCGTTGGGGACGGCGAGCTTGCCGCATATTCTAACGCGCTATAACACGACGACATCGGTGGCCTCCGCGCGGCGTTCGGTCGGCTGGACGCTGTTTTTTGTCGCGCTGTTTTATCTGAGCGTGCCCGTGCTCGCGGTGCTGATCAAGTACGAGATGCTGACGGGAATTGTTGGGCACAAATTCGCCGATCTGCCGACGTGGGTCATGCAATGGCGCAAGGTGGAGCCGTATCTGATTCGTATCGGCGATGTGAACGGCGACGGCATTGTGCGCTGGTCCGGGATTCAGATGCAGCCCGATATGGTGGTGCTCGCCGCGCCGGAGATTGCGGGGCTGCCGTATGTGATGTCGGGGTTGATTGCGGCGGGGGCGCTGGCGGCGGCGCTTTCTACGGCCGATGGTTTGCTGCTGACCATTGCCAACGCGCTCTCGCACGATGTCTATTACTGCATGGTCGACAAGACCGCGAGCAGTCAGCGGAGGGTGACCATATCGAAGATATTGCTGTTGGGCGTGGCGTTGTTTGCTTCGTATGTGGCTTCGCTTAATACCGGGAATATCCTGTTTTTGGTGGGAGCGGCGTTTTCGTTGGCGGCTTCCAGTTTGTTTCCCGTGCTGGTGCTGGGGGTGTTCTGGAAGCGGACGACGAAGCACGGGGCGGTCGCGGGGATGCTGGCGGGCTTAAGCGTGTGCATCTATTACATCGTGTCGACGTATCCGTATTTCACGCAGATGACGGGATTCTCGGGCGCAAGGTGGTTCGGGATCGAGTCGATCAGTTCGGGGGTGTTCGGGGTGCCGGCGGGGTTCGTGGTGGCCGTGGGGGTGAGTCTTTTCGACCGGAAGCCGGATGCGTATACGAGGGCGTTGGTGGACTACATCCGGCATCCGTGAAGCGGTATTAGTCAAAATATTCTGACTTTTCGGCGCTTCGGAAAACAAAAAACCCGCGTCGGCACAAGGCTCGATGCGGGTTTCGGGTGCTGCTCAACAACGTGAAACGTATTCTGGCGGAGAGACGGGGATTCGAACCCCGGTTAGGTTTGACCCTAAACACGCTTTCCAGGCGTGCGACTTAAACCGCTCATCCATCTCTCCAGCAAGTCGCGGATTATAGCAAACTCGCGCGTCTGTGCCAGCCCCCTGTGGAGAAGAGGACGTTGATAGCGCGATGCAGTCAAAAAGCCTTGCTGAAGCCTTTGCCTCGTGGGTAGTGAGAACAGCAGGCCTGACATTCTGATCGATACGGCAGCTGCGCCTCATTTCCGATCTGTACAAGTTGCCAATTGTAACCCATTGGGTTACAATTCAATGATGATCAAATCGTTCAAACACAAAGGGCTTGAGCGTTTTTTTAAGACGGGCAGTCAGGCGGGCATACAGGCGATTCATGGCACACGTCTTCGCCTTGTCTTGGCTCTGTTGAACGATGCCGTTGAAATCGACGATATCGATGCTCCGGCGCTGAGGCTGCATCCCTTAAAAGGCGATCTGGCCGGATTCTGGGCCGTAACCGTTCAGGCAAACTGGCGAGTCATTTTTCAGTTTGAGAACGGCGACGCTTATATCGTCGATTACGTTGACTACCACTGAATGAGGAACCCCATGCGTATGCATAACCCGCCGCATCCAGGCGAAATTCTCTCCGAGCTGTGGCTTGAGCCGCTGGATCTGTCGATAACATACGCCGCTGAAGGTCTTGATGTGTCGCGCAAAACGTTGTCTGAGATCGTCAACGGGCGAGCAGCGATCAGTCCGGAAATGGCGATGCGACTTGAAATCGCGTTTGGTAAAAGTGCGGAATCGTGGCTAGCTCATCAGGCCGCGTTTGATCTATGGCAGGTCGATCAAAGGAAGGACTCGCTGCATGTCCAGAAGTTGAAACGAGGCCGCGCTGGCATGCAGTAGGCTAAGCTAGTTTTGCGTTGATCGAACGCTAGAAGCCGACGCTGTCACTGGTACATATCACGCCGTGAGCCGATGGAGGGCGGGGAGGGCGCGAGCACGTGGTTCGTGTGTCCTTGAGTCACCCGCCCACACCAGCAAACGGATTAACGATCCGCAACCGCGCATCGATAACCAGCCCATCATGCATGTCCTCGGAGTAGAGGACTTCACATTCGGCGAGTAGCGCCGTTGCTGCAATCATCGAGTCATAGACCGACAGCCCGTATCGTTCTGAAATCCGTCGGCCGGTATCGTGGGTTTCCACAGTCAGCGGCTCAGTCGTGCATACCGCCCGAATCGCGTCCAGCACATCGTTTGTTTCGCTCCATGACATGGTCAGCTTGCGCCGGGTGACATTGGCAATCTCGTTCAGCACCTGAACGCTGATGACGCCACCATCTGCCATTAAATCCTCGGCACGGTCTGCTTTAGCCGCGTCGCCAGACAGGAGATACAGCGCCACGTTACTGTCCAGGAATACCTTAGTCATCGCGGTTGGCGTCGTCGCGGCTGAACGTGAAATCGGCGGGCAAACGCCCACGGTATTGACGGAGCCGGTCGAGCAAGTCACGCCCGGTCGGTTTTTTCTTGATCTGGAACTCACGCGCACCGGCAATGACGACTTCCACGTCGTCGCCTTCGTGCAATTCGAGCGCTTCCACTACCGCTGCAGGAAGGCGGATTGCAAGACTATTGCCCCACTTGGATACTTGCATGACTGCCTCGTTGGATATACGTTTTTATATTGTATATCCAACGAGTGTCAGGCTACTAACTTTCAACCGCGATGCTGCTTAACCTCCAGCCGGAACTTATGAAGCAACGGTTCCGTATACCCACTAGGCTGCGCACGCCCCACAAAAACCAGCGCCTTTGCTGCCTTGAACGCCAGCGAAGTTTCAAAGTGCCCGGCCATCGGCTGGTAATGCGGATCGCTGGCATTTTGTGTATCAACGACCTTCGCCATGCGCTCGAACGTCTCGTTGACCAGCGCCTCCGACACCACCCCGTGATGCAGCCAGTTCGCAATATGCTGACTCGATATCCGCAGCGTCGCGCGGTCTTCCATCAGCCCGACATCGTGGATATCCGGTACCTTCGAACATCCCACGCCCTGATCGATCCACCGCACCACGTAACCGAGAATCCCCTGCACGTTGTTCTCGATCTCCTGGCGAATTTCCGCCTCCGACCACTGCGCCTTTTCAACGACAGGAATCGTCAGCAGTCCATTCAGCAGTTCATCGCGAGCGCTGGCGTAACCGGTCTTCTCCAGTTCTTGCTGCACAGCCTGGACATCAACCTGGTGGTAATGCAGCGCATGCAGCGTTGCGGCGGTGGGCGAGGGCACCCACGCGGTATTAGCGCCCGCTTTCGGATGAGCGATCTTCTGCTCGAGCATGGCGTGCATCAGGTCGGGCATCGCCCACATGCCCTTACCGATCTGCGCGCGTCCACGCAATCCTGAGCTCAGCCCGGCCAGCACATTATTGCGCTCATAAGCCGTGATCCACGCCGACGATTTCATGTCGCCCTTGCGCATCATCGGACCAGCTTCCATCGCGCTGTGCATCTCGTCGCCGGTGCGATCGAGGAAGCCCGTGTTGATGAACGCCACCCGCGCCGATGCCGCCGCAATACACGCCTGCAGGTTGACGCTCGTGCGACGTTCCTCGTCCATGATGCCCATCTTGATGGTGTAACGCGGCAGGCCGAGCAGGTCTTCAACGCGTCCGAACAGCTCATCGGAGAAAGCGACTTCCGCCGGGCCATGCATCTTCGGCTTGACGATATAAATCGATCCCGTGCGCGAATTGAGCTTGTTCTTGAGGTCGTGCATCGCGCCCAGCGATGTCATCACGGCATCGAGAATGCCTTCGGGAATCTCGTGCCCGTCGCGATCGACGATAGCCGGATTCGTCATCAGGTGCCCGACGTTACGGATGAACAGCAACGAGCGGCCATGCAGCTTGACGGTCGAACCATCGGGCGCGGTGTATTCACGGTCGGCGTTCAGGCGGCGCGTGAAGGTCTTGCCGTTCTTCGTGACTTCCTCCGCCAGATCGCCTTTCATCAGGCCGGTCCAGTTGCGGTAGAGCTGGACCTTGTCGGCGGCATCGACGGCTGCAACCGAATCCTCGCAATCGATGATCGTCGAAACAGCGGCTTCCATCAGCACGTCCTTCACACGCGCGGCATCGGTCTTGCCGATGGAGTCCGTCGCGTCGATCTGGATCTCGAAGTGGAGGCCATGATGCTTGAGCAGCACCGCGGACGGCGAGCCCGCATCGCCCTGGAAACCGATGAACTGCCCGGGAGATTTCAACGCCACCGTACCGTTTTTCAACGTCACGGCAAGCTTGCCGCCTTCTACGCGATAAGCAGTAGCATCGGCATGAGAGCCATTGGCGAGCGGCGCCGCTTCATCGAGAAATGCGCGAGCGCGTGCGATCACGCGTGCACCGCGAACCGGGTTGAACTGCGCGGTCCGTTGTGCGCCTTCGGTGTCGGGGATCGCGTCGGTGCCGTAGAGCGCGTCGTACAAACTGCCCCAGCGCGCGTTCGCCGCGTTGAGCGCGTAGCGCTGGTTCGACAGCGGCACGACGAGTTGCGGCCCGGCCTGCCCGGCGATTTCCGTATCGACGTTACGGGTGGTCGCTTGCACCGCGCCGCTCGCCGGCACGATATAGCCGATGCCTTCCAGAAACGCGCGATACGCCTTCAAATCGCGCACCGGTCCCGGATTCTTTCGATGCCACTGATCCAGTTCCGTCTGCAGCCGATCACGCTCGGCGAGCAGCACGCGGTTCTTCGGCGCGAGGTCGTGGACAAGGGCATCGAAGCCTTTCCAGAACGCTTCGCTCTCTATACCGATTCCCGACAGCGCTTCGTCATCGACATACTGGCTCAGCGCAGCCGCAACCTGTAATCCGTTTCGCTTGATCATTTGACTCATGGGTAACTCCAGCTCTGTTTGTATTCGGTCCGCGTTCGCCGCTTTGCAGCATTGTAGTTGTCATGTTAACGCTTCTCGATTGCTTCGATCCCGTTCCGGCGTAGGCGATTACCTCGACAGCGCCGCGCGGCCGCAGCGTTTACCGGCGTGAAAAGACAAGAGCCGCAAGAATGACTATATTTGTCGTCCTGTGCGCCGAAACAGGCCAATAAGCCGCTCCGGTGAGGTGTATTGCCTGCGCTCCCCACGTTTTTGTCTAAAGGATAACCATGCCCGACTTGTCCGCCTTCCCCATCACAGCAAAATGGCCTTCGCAGCATCCGGAGCGGATTCAGCTTTACTCGCTCCCGACGCCAAATGGCGTCAAGGTCTCGATCATGCTGGAGGAGACCGGGCTGCCGTACGAGCCGCATCTGGTGAGCTTCGAGACCAACGACCAGATGTCGCCGGCGTTTTTATCGCTGAATCCCAACAACAAGATTCCCGCGATCCTCGATCCGAATGGCCCCGATGGCAAACCGCTGGCCTTGTTCGAATCCGGCGCGATCCTGCTCTATCTCGCCGATAAAACCGGGCAGTTCATGCCGCAAGATGCCGCCAGCCGCTATGAGACGATCCAGTGGGTCATGTTCCAGATGGGCGGTATTGGCCCGATGTTTGGCCAGGTAGGCTTCTTCCACAAGTTCGCCGGCAAGGAATACGAAGACAAGCGCCCGCGCGACCGTTATGTCGCCGAGTCGAAACGTCTGCTGGGTGTAATCGACCAGCGGCTGGCCGAGCGCAAGTGGATCATGGGCGACGACTACACGATTGCCGATATCGCGAGCTTCCCGTGGATCCGCAACCTGATCGGTTTTTATGAAGCTGGCGATCTGGTGGGTATCGAAAACTTTCCGAATGTGAAACGCGCACTCGATGCGTTCGTCGCGCGGCCAGCGGTGGTCAGGGGGCTGAATATTCCAAAGCGGGGTTGAGGAAGCTTGTGAGCTGACTGTCGTGTATGTGCAGCGAAGGCGGACCCGCGCCGCCTTCGGTTACCGACGCATTTGCTAACTGTTTCGGATTGCGCAACATCGGACGTCGCTCCTTCACTGGCTGAACTGTCATCAACGAGGCGGGACTGTCGATCTTGAATTAAGCCATCAAGAAATCAATCGATTGGATTTAACCGGGGAAAATCGATATTTGAATTGTTGATTAAATGGAGTTGTGATTTTTTATTAATATGAGTGTAGGAGTGCTGTTCTTTCGTTATTCGGTTTAACTGAAACAATCACTCGTTTCCCGTGCGTCGTCAAAACAATAAAACCCTTGACGCTTTCTCCTCCTACGCCAACAATCACTCCCACAGCATCTCAAAAAAAACCGGGTTTTAATCGCGCAGCCTCTCGTATTTCATAATCATGACGGAAACCGAAACTCCCCTTCGAAAGACGGAAGAGCTCCGCAGCTTCCTCTTTCTGACCATCATCATGGTTCCTGTATTGACCATCATGTTCGTTGCTATTTATGGTTTTAGCGTGTGGTTCTATCAAATGCTGATCGGCGGTCCGCCTCACTGATTAACTCGCGGATTAATTCGTTTCATGTAATTGAAAGCGAGGAATCGACGTATGTCCGCACGCCTGAAAAATGCATTCACTGAACTCGTTTCAATTCCCGAAGCACATATTGCAGGGATTGTAGTGCACGCGAGTCAATCGAATCTGGAAAAAATCAAGCAGGCTATTTCACTTCTGCCCGGATCCGAGATTCATGCAGTTAGTCCGGAGGGAAAATTAATCGTGACCCTGGAGGCTCGCCGCTCAATCGACATAGTCGACCACCTGAACGTCATTCACGCGCTCCCGGGCGTTTATTCGGCATCGCTTGTTTATCAGCATCACGAGGATATCGAAGCGCTCGACCAGGAGATCCGCGATGAGCCTGACGCGTCGAAGCTTTATTAAACAGACCGCGGCTGCCACCGCTGCATTGGCGGCCGGTGTCGCGTTACCTGTTTTGGGCGCTGGCGCGAACAAGGCCACCGTCGCGATTGCGCAAGCCGACGTCACCTGGTCGAAAGCACCATGCCGCTTTTGCGGGACCGGCTGCGGCGTGAGCGTCGGCGTGAAAGCGGGCAGGGTCGTCGCGACGCAAGGCGATCCGCTGGCCGAAGTGAATCGCGGGCTGAACTCCGATTCCATCGCCAGCGCGAACGAAGGCCGTCTCGATGGGCGGGCATCGGAGGAAATCGCGGCGGCGCTCGCGATCGATTCAGCGGATCCCAAAGCGCTTGCGTTGGCGGCATCGGCAGCGTTCGAGGCGGGGCGTTATGCGGGCGCGATCGGTTATTGGCGTCGGCTGCTGGCGACGCTTGAAGCGAATTCACCGATTGCGGTCCAGGCGCGTAAGAATATCGATGAGACCGTGGGCTTGAGTGCGGTTACGGTGGATATCCGGCTGGCCGATGGCGCGCGCGTCGCGTCCGATGCGGCGGTGATCGTGACGGCTCGCACGAAGGGCGCAGCGAGTTCGACAGGTACGACGAATTCGGCGAGCGTGGTCGATGCAGCGAATGCAACGTCGACATTGCTCGCCGAGCGCCGCCTGTCTGCGAGTGAACTCCCCACCACGATTGTTCTCGATGACTCGCTCGCCATCAATCCAGCCGACACGCTGTCGGCCTACCCGCAGGTCGTAGTGGAAGCACGTATTGTTTCGACATCGGGTGGGGATGATCTGACCGGACGAAGTGATGCCAAGGGGACGGAGAGCCGGCGCGCGAATGTTGTGATTGCGGCGCCGTCGCTATAGGCGCTTTGCTTGTCACCCCCCAATTTTCGACCTACCGCAAAAACTTGTTAAGCTCGGCATTCGATCACTTCAATTCCCGGCATGTTCGAGTTCGAAGAGCTATTTTTAATTGCCTACAAGAAGGAGCGTGCGACCAGCCGGCGCTTGTCGAAGCTCACTTCGCTCTCCGCGCACGCTGCTTTGACGCAGACGCTGGAAAAATCCGCCGGCATGCAGACACTCGCAGAGCTCGTGAGCGCCCGGCATTGGGAACGGGCCGCAGCAGAACAGGCGCTAACCCAGCGAGAACAAGAACGTGCTGCCGCGCGCGCGGCCAGAAAGTCGCAACCGGCCGCCCGCGACGCCCTCGCATGGCACGCCTGGTTCGACGGCTCGGCGCATCCGAATCCGGGGAAGATCGGCATTGGCGGTGTGCTGGAGAGCCCGGACGGTGACGTCGTGAAAATCAGCGCGCTCGCCGGTCATGGCGATAGCTGCGAGGCCGAATATCTTGCGCTGATCGCGGTGCTGGAAGCGGCGTTATTACGAACGCCAACGCCGGCCCGGCTCGTGATCCACGGTGACAGCCAGGTCGTGATCGAAGACGTGCTTCGCGACGAAGCCAGCGGTGCGCCCGTCCTCAGTTCCTACGCAAGGCAGGCGCGCCATTTAATCGCCCAGCTCGCCGATGTCCGTCTCCAGTGGATTCCGCGCGCCCGCAACGCAGCCGCCGATGCGCTTTCGCAGCACGCAATCCACGGCGGTACCGCGGCCAACGCTCAAGACAAATCGCGTACGTCCACCACGGGTGCGTCGCCGAACGTGTCGCTCAACGCGTAGTCGAGCACTTTGCGGGCGGCATCGGCGGGTGTCGAAAGCTGGCCGGTGCGTTTGAGTTCATCGAATTTTTCCCGCAACGGAAAGCGCTCCAGGCCAGTGCCGCGAATCTCGGCTTGCATGTCCGTATCGACGACACCCGGCGCCACGCTGCATATCCGCAACGCCCGGTTGTCATCCAGCGCGACCGCGCGCGCGTGATGATCGAGCGCCGCCTTTGTCGCACAATAAATGCTCCAGCCGGCATACGCGTTACGCGCTGCGCCACTCGAAATATGCACAATACGTCGCTCGTCAGCCACCGTGCTTGCCGAGGCCACCGCGGCTGACAACATCAACGGCGCGGCGACGTTGAGGCTCACCGCGCGGCCGATCGCATTCACGTTCTGTTCTTCGATTCCACCCACCGGCTGCAACATCCCGGCGTTGTTGATCAACAGCACGGTATGCGCACCATCGATAAACCGGGCAAGCGTTTCAGTTCCAAGCCACGCTCCGAGCGCTGCCGGATTGGCGAGGTCGAGTTCAACTTCCTGCAGCAGAGCTGAAGCGGGTGCATTGCTGCGTGTCCGCGACACCCCGAGCACCGCGATGCCGCGTGACAGCATGAGGTCGGAGAGCGCCGCGCCGAGGCCGCGTGTATGACCGGTGAGAATCGCCTTGATATTGTTCATGTCCGTACAATCCGAGGATAAAAGCCAAGACAGAAAGTTACCACGAGTGCCTGACAATCCGCTGGGGATGTCCGTCAAGAGAGATGCATCGGAATACGAAATAATTGAGATAAAAAAAGCATCGAAAACGTATCCAATTAAGCGAACAATTGACGCCGATCAAAAGATAACGCCGCGCCGCAATCGATTTTCCAACCTCGGCCTTCATCTCGAAAAGCTGAACGCTGTATGTGCAAGCCTTTGCCACACATTTTCAGAAGGTGCTGGGATAATCTCGACTCTCCATGCATCGGACTCCTGCATTAACGAATCATTCGCACCAGTTTTCGTGTATTGCCAATGAGATAAGCATGTCGCGAGCGGTTCAGATCCATGGAAGCACCGTCCAACCTTATCGAGAATTCCCATGACTCCACATCCGTCCGGCACGTCGCAGACGCGCTCGTTCACGACCGTTTTCCTGATCGGAATATAGAAAGATCCGTCCCGGGGTTGCCCAGCATGACTTTGTCTTGGATAGCGCATTTTTGTGTACCTTCCTGTGTCCCTTCAACGCAAAGCGATGGTGCCAATGACCGTCGGTAACTCTCTGCGTCGCGAGGCGCCAATTGTCATCAAGCCGGGGTTGTCGGCGCGCCACCGGCGCCATTGGTAGGCGCGCACTCGCCAGTCATGCCGACCTTGCCCACCACATAGTGATAGCGGTTCATGGCCTGATCGAGATGCGGTTTGCGCACCAGCTTGCCGCCATATTGCCTCGTCAGATCAACCGCCGCCCGCCGCCCCGTCTACGGATTTATCCACTTGGGATCACATTCGAACACCAAATACGCTTTACGCCTACTGAACCCGCGAACCCCGTCAACGTACATCGTGACTTGATGCGATTGCTTTCCTCTTTCGTCGCAATACGCGCTGGCACTCTCACCTGCGGCATCCATGATCCCGCCCCAAGACGCAAAAGGATTCAAGGTTCCGCTCACCACTTGGTATCTATCTTGGGAGTAGGGTTTCACGCTGGAAGCCGTCGTACAACCGGCAAATGCAGCAACGACAGCAACTGCCATTGTGTTTCTCATGCTACCTCCGGTCCGTTCGCCCGGATTTTGCCACGCCGAGCGAAGCGCGTCGCGATTGTGGCTAGCGCTCAGGATTGGACTAAGGCGCAGGCAAGAGGCGGGAACATGGCGAAGGATCACGTGATCCTGGACCGGCTATTGCTCGATGTACGGGCGCCACTCTCGGAACTGCTCGAAAAAGCTTTCATTCACGAAGACGAGGTACTGGATGGGCGACTTATCGTTAGTCGTCTTCCACCGTTCGCTGACGACCGTCAGTCGAGGATCAATCCCGCTGATGCTTGCCCAGGCTGTTAGGTCATCCCTAAGATCGGCAGCTTCGTCGTGCGGCACACGTAGTCTGATTGGGTTCACGGTAGATCCTTAGTCGCTCGGCGTCAGACAATGCACGTACGACATCACGGCAAAAAAAGACCCCAACCGAGCGGTGGGGTCAATCAACGATTAAAACGCGCCTCGGCGGGGAAAGCTTTAACGAGGCGCTTAAGCAGCCTAAGGGATTCCCGCATATCAGGTAACCCTCAAAAGAAGAAACACACTATTCCATCTGCCGCCGCCCTTGATCAGATTTGAAATCCGAAAGGGCAGACCGTTGCCGAGCAATGGCGTATTTATCGTAACGCGGAGGCGATCACGTGATCCTTCGAGATACTTCTTCTGACCGTGCGGCTCATGGCGAGCCCCCGCCGAGGGTGTTTCCGGTTCCTGCGTTCGATACATTCGTGCCGTTGCCGGAATAGCCATTGGACTGGACATTGACATTCTTGGACGTATTGCCCAATACGATGCCATTGAGGGCGAAATTGATGATGGCGTTAAGCGCGTTCAAGTGGTCCTCGCCGCGCAGCAGGTCGACCGGGGCAGGGATAACTTCCAATGGAACCTCACCCGACTCGCTGCCCAGCGCCGCGCGAAGCCGATCCGAGATTCCTGACTCACCTTCCGTGGCGATGTAGATAACGGCAGCCTGTTTGACACGGTGTCCGAACCATGGCGTACCGCGTGCGACCGCGAGAGCGACATCCAACGTGAGGAAGGTTTTGCCGCTCGCCGACGGCCCGTAGATTGCGGCAACGCCTTTGTCGGGGAAAACGCCCTTGACCAGATAGGACGCCCGGGGTGCGTCCATCAAGGTCTTGACCGACAGAGGGCGAATGATGCGAGTGGGCCGAGACGTTTTTCTCGACGAGCCGGGAGACCAGAGCGGGGCGTTATCGACGCGGTCTTTCAGTTCGGGGATTGCGTTCATGCGCCGCTCCGCAGCAGATCGTTGAGATCGTGGCCGATATTACATGTCGGTCAATATCGGCTCGACTATTTCGATGCTCGCAACGCCGTGGATCAAGGATCACTGGGGCTGGCACGCCGCGTTCGCCGTGTGCTTCGCAGGCATGGTGCTCGGCTTGCTCAACTTCACGCTGATGCGCGGTACGGTCGGGCACATTGGTTCCGCTCCCGACGACGAACCCATGCGCTGGAGCCGCTTTGCAGCTGTCGCAGCGGGCGGTGTGGCGTTGGGCCTGGCAACAGTATTTGTGCTGCAGAACGAACAGGTGGCTGCGATCTGCGTATACGCGGCCGGCATCGCGATTCTCGTGATCTTCGGCTGGATGCTGATGAAGTGTGATCGAAGCGAACGTGCCGGCTTGCTCGCTGCCTTGATCCTGACGATGCGGGTCATCCTGTTCTTCATCTTCTATCAGCAGATGTCGACGTCGCTGACCTTGTTCGCGCTGCGCAACGTGGACCCGACGTTCAAGCTTTTCAACACGACCTTGTTCTCATGGAGCGCGGCGCAATTCCAGGCGCTCAATCCGCTCTGGATCATGCTGCTGAGTCCCTTCCTCGCCATCGCTTATACGCGGCTTGCGCGAAGCGGCCACGATATCCCGATCGCCGCGAAATATGCGCTCGGTTTCATGGTGGTTGCGCTCGGTTTTTTCGTGTTCGCATTCAGCGGCCGCTATGCCGTCGATGGCCGCGTGTCATCGTGGTTCATGGTCAGCGGATATGGGCTGTACTCGCTCGGCGAACTGCTGGTCTCTGGACTTGGCCTTGCGATGATCGCCCACTACGTGCCCGCGCGCATGAGCGGCTTCATGATGGGAGCGTATTACGTCGCGACGGGTGTTTCGCAGTATCTCGGTAGTGTGGTCGCCAACTTCGCGCGCATGCCGTCAAACGATCTTGGTTCGCTGCAATCGCTGCCGCTTTATACGAAGCTCTTTTTCGGACTCGGTTGGGTCGCGGCAGGCGGAGCGGCTGTCGCCATCATTTTGCTGCCGCTGTTGAATCGCTTGTCGCGAGAACATCGGCGTTGTGTGGAGGCGGTGCGTCGTGGGACCGATCCGTTCCCTCCATCGAAGCCTGCACCCGTGCGATAAATTCAAGGCGCTCGCATTCAATAGCAATATTCTTCGATTCGGTTTGACCTGACATGCCCTTAGCGCTATAATCTTTTTCGCGGGGTGGAGCAGTCTGGCAGCTCGTCGGGCTCATAACCCGAAGGTCGTAGGTTCAAATCCTACCCCCGCAACCAAGGATTCAACGCATAAAGCCCGGTCTATCCGGGCTTTATGCGTTTGCGGTCGGGCATAGCGCGAAAGTGCTTTGATGCGTGATCTTGAATGATGAGTGAAGCGCGCGTGGAAGCACCATCCATTCGTCGAATCAAAGTCGAAGCGAACACAAAAAGCCTGGACGATTAATATCGTGCAGGCTTTTGAGTTCTGAATGTTTCGGCGAGATTGAAGCAGATCTCTACGCTTGAGACTTATCAACAGTCCAACGAAAGTAGCGCAAGAGAGATTGGAACGCGTTTCAGCGATTCACTCATGTGGCAAAGTCGGTTGCAAGGTCTGCGGCTAGATCGCCATGCTCGCTCTAAACCACGGTCAATGCTGTTACCGCCTTCGCTTCGCCCGGGTTCGCCTCGAGGGGCAAATCAACTACCGGGCGGAAGGGCCGGTATCGGGTTGACCGGCGTGTTGCGCGTATCCGGGACGTATCGAACAAGTCCCCGGCTACCCGGCGCTTCGATCGAACCTGGTCGACCTGCAAGCCGCCGTTCAGACGTGTAACACCATCAATAGAATTTCTTCGGCAACTGTGCGCGGCGAATCTGCTTGCGCAGGCGAGCAACAGCAGCAGCTTTCTTGCGCTTGCGCTCGGTGGTCGGCTTTTCATAAGCCATACGCGACTTCAGTTCCTGAATCAGGCCGGTACGTTCAACGGTGCGGCGAAAACGGCGCATGGCGACGTCGAAAGGCTCGTTCTCTTTCAACAATACTTTAGTCATTGATATCTCAGTTGGTCTGGCCCTGCCAGAAAATTGGGCAAAACGCAATTGTACACTTTTTGGAGGCTCCATTACAGGCCGGTGAACAATGGGACGCACTTCGCCGCTCGGGAATGTCATCGTATGTCTTTGATAAAAGACAACAATCCCGGATTACCCGGGTTCTGGTTTACATCCGCACCGGATTAGCACCGAGCCTGATTCAAACCATCAGAAGCCCCGGCCGGGACCCGGTTTTATATCGGCGGGATTCGGAATTTCCAGAAAATCCACTTGATCGACAGTCAAATCCGAGGTGGGTAATGCCACGCACGGCAGAATCCAGCCATCGGCCTTTTCGTCCGCGCTCAGGCCCGGCCAGTCGGTCCGGTAACGCACCGTGCCATCGACAAGACGGCACAGGCACGCGCGGCATGTGCCGTTGCGACACGAACTCGACAGGCGCAATCCGTCGAGCACCGCCGCTTCGAGGATCGTTGTCTGCTCTGTCGACGAGAAACTCCTTCCTGATGGCAGCAGCGTGATCGTGAAGACGTGCGGAAGGTCGAGGGTGCTCATGGCGCTCAAGGTGCTTTCGTGATGGCCGCACGGCCGTGGGTCAGGTCGCGGATAGCGTCGGCGGCCTGATCGCGGACGGCGAGCGGCATCTGGATCGACAAGCGTACGGTCATGCCGTATCCAGGGTCGTCGAGTGCATGGCCTTCTTGTTCGACCCAGCGCCGCACGCGCGCTTCGTCGGCGTAATCCACTTCCACTTGCAGCAGCCCGAGCGCCACGCGTTCAATGCGTTCGGCCAGTTGCATCGCGGTGGCGATGGCATCGGTATAGGCGCGCACCAATCCGCCTGCGCCGAGCTTGATGCCGCCGTAGTAGCGCACGACGGCGGCCAGCACGCCATCCACTTCGTGATGGCGCAACACTTCGAGGATCGGCCGGCCGGCGGTGCCGGAAGGTTCGCCGTCGTCTGACATGCCGGATTCCCCGCCCGCCAGCAGCGCCCAGCAGACATGCGTGGCCCCGGGATGCTGGGCACGCAGCGTGTCGAGTTCGAGCATCGCGGCGGCGCGATCGGCGACAGGGATCGCCAGCGCGATAAAACGACTCTTGCGGATGTCTATTTCGGCACTGACGGCGGCGGCGAGGGTGTAAGTGGGCAACTAAAGCTCAGGCTAAAAAGGGGAGGCTGGACGGCAGTGATGCAATGGTACGGCGAAAGGGCGCTTGTGCTGCGTACAGCCCGGCGATAAGCCAGTGACGGCGACCGGCGTGGCTTATCGTTGCGCAATCAACGCCTTGTCCTCGCCGAGCGAGCGTTGCATGAGCACCGTATCGACCCATTGACCGTGTTTGTAACCCACCTTGCGCAACACGCCGACATGCTCGAATCCAAGCCGTGCATGCAACGCAATCGACCCGGCGTTGCCGCTATTGCCGATCACCGCCACGAGTTGCCGCCACGGCCCTGCGTCGCAACGTTCGATCAGCGCCGTCAGCAGCGCGAGACCGAGGCCGCGCCCACCGAAGCCATCGGCGATATACACCGAATCCTCGATCGTGTGCCGATACGCCGACCTCGGCCGATACGCGGTCGCATACGTGTAACCGACCACCGCGCTGTCCGTTTCGGCCACGAGATAGGGCAGACCCGCGCCGGTGATCGATGCGTGCCGGGCGCGCATCTCGTCGACGCCGGGCGGCGTCTCTTCGAAGGTCGCAAGAGCATGCAGCACATAGTGAGCGTAGATGTGCGTGATCGTGTCGAAATCGGCGGCGTTCGCGTCGCGGATCGTGAAAACGCTGGCGTCGTGCAATGCCATCGAGTGGCTCCCTGGGTTTGGCGTTAGTCGGTAGCTGAAGCGTGAACGGTGAGAACGCGGACGGTGGTAACGGTCGTCATCCGGAGACCTGATTTTCTCACGACTCACGGACTCATCCGCCATTTGCCAGACGTCCGCGCACACGCGCCTGAAAAGCGTCGAGCCGGCGTGCGCCAGCCCACCAAAGCAGGCATTTCGTCGACGGCGAAGCATTGAAGCCCGGTATAACCCGCCGCTACACTGGGTCGTTTGCCGGGAGGACGCAGGGAAGACTGTTGTCAACGAGGATAGACATGACGAACGGCGCGAAGACCCCGGTCGTTGCAATAACGCACGCGAGAATGGACACATCATCAGGGGCCGCATTAAAACGATCATGGAGCGCGCTTCCGGCGCAAAGGGCGTCGCGAAATGAAAAGCGCACGATGAACACGTTCAAACGCCGTGGGCGCGTGGCATTTCTGGCTGGCATCGTGCTGATCGCGGCGATGCTGCCGGGGGCGTTCTGCGTCCTGTTTGCGCCCGGCGTGGACGAACGTGTCGCCGCCGCCCGGGAAGCCGCCGCCCTCGAGAATTACGTCGTCCGCATGGTCGACACCGGCGCGATCCGTCTGATCGCCAACACCTCCGTTGCCGCTCCGTCCCGGCTCTTTGCCCACTTCCCCGTACCCGGATTCGCAGCGACGGCCATGCCCGAAAACGCCGCGCGCCGCGCTTATGGGTCGACGAGCGCCCCGGACACATCGGACGCGACGTTTGTCGAACGCCTGCGCGCGCTGCCCTGGACCTGGCTGCTCGCGGGTGTCGCGGCCGGCCTGACGCTCTCAGCGTGGCTCGGCCTGTTCATGGTGCGGCGCCTGTCGCCGCTCGGCCAGCTCAGCGACGCCGTGCGCCGGCATCAGTTCATCGTGGCGTACCAGCCGATCGTCGATCTCACGACGCGCCGTTGCATTGGCGCTGAAGCGCTGGTGCGCTGGAAGCACCAGAACCGGATCGTGCGCCCGGATCATTTCATCCCGCTGGCGGAGCATCGCGGCTTGATCCAGGCCATCACGGACCAGGTATTCGATACGGTCCTGCTCGAACTCGGCGAGTTTTTGCATCGGTATAAAGAGCTGTATGTGTCGATCAACCTGAGCGCGGCGGACCTGACTTCGCGGCGCTTCCTGGAGCGGCTCACACCCGCGCTCGCAGCCGCGCAGATCGCGCCGCAGCAAATCCGGATCGAGGCAACCGAGCGCTGTTTTCTCGACGCCGATGCCGCGAAGGAAGTGATCCAGGCGTTCCGCGATGCCGGGCATCCGGTATATATCGACGACTTCGGGACGGGTTATTCAAGCCTGTCGCACCTGCAGAATTTCCAGGTGGACGCGCTGAAGATCGACAAGTCTTTCATCGATACGGTCGGTCAGGACGCGGCGTCGAGCAGTGTGGCGTCACACATTATCGACATGGCGCTGACGCTGCACGTGCAGGTGGTGGCAGAAGGGATCGAGCGCGAGGAGCAGGCGTGTTATCTCCACACACGTGGCGCACAATTCGGGCAGGGCTGGCTTTTTTCCGCGCCGCTGACCGCACCCGATTTTATTCGCTATGTAGGGCGCGGCCTGACGACGGTGTAGGCTTGGCTCATTTTCCACTTCGGGGCAATGACCATGACCACCAGGATGACCGACCCGGCCGCGACCACGTTTCTCAAGGACGTGCGCCATCCGCTGCTGGCGCTGCACCGTAGCATCCTCGACGAATTGCGCACCCGCCACGAAGCCGAATTCGGCGTGGTGTCGCCCGGTGAGTTTCTGCAGATCGTCATCAACGGCAGCGCTTACAAATGGCTTGGCCCGCTGTCCACGCTGATCGCCGCCCTCGACGACGTACTCGACGATTCCGACGCCACGCCCGAAGCCCGGATCGACATGGCCCACGCAGTCACGGCGATGTTCGGCGCGAAGGACCGCAACGCCGCCTTCGACACCCAATACCTCCCGATGCTGCAAACCAGTCCCGACATCGCGATGGCAAATGGCCGCGTGGCCCAGCAAGTGCGCATCGTGACGCCGGCGCAGGTTGCAAAGGACTGACCATTGACCGCTTGCAGGCGAGGGCGTTTGTCCCTATGCCTGCGTAGCGGCGGCTTTCGGTAGAATCCGCAGCCATGATCGACATAGGGCCGGGTTTCAGACCCGTCAGACCCGCCTTCCGGGGAGAATGCGTTGGAATCATCCGCACAAAATGCTGCAACGGCCGCCGCGCAAAACGCCGCGGTCAAACTCGTTGCCCGCGATATCCACAAGCGTTTCGGCGATAACGAGGTGCTCAAGGGCGTTTCGCTCTCCGCCAACGCTGGCGATGTAATCAGCATCATCGGCTCGAGCGGCTCGGGCAAAAGTACCTTCCTGCGCTGCATCAATTTCCTCGAACGGCCGAATGCCGGCGAGATCATCGTCGATGGCGAGCCGGTGCGCACGAAAACCGATCGCATGGGCAATCTCGAAGTCGCGGACCACAAGCAGTTGCAGCGCGTGCGCACGAAACTCGCGATGGTGTTCCAGCATTTCAATTTGTGGGCGCACATGACGTCGATTGAAAACGTCATGGAAGCGCCGATGCACGTGCTGGGGTTATCGAAGAAGGAAGCGAGCGAACGGGCGCGCGAATGCCTGGAGAAGGTCGGGCTGGCGCCCAAGGTCGAGAAGCAATATCCGTCGCATTTGTCAGGCGGGCAGCAGCAGCGGGTGGCCATCGCCCGCGCGCTCGCCATGCATCCCGACGTGATGCTCTTCGACGAACCCACGTCCGCGCTCGATCCCGAGCTGGTGGGCGAAGTGCTGAAAGTGATGCAGAAGCTGGCCGAGGAAGGTCGCACGATGATCGTCGTGACGCATGAGATGGGCTTTGCGCGCAATGTGTCGAATCATGTGATGTTTCTGCATCAGGGCCGCACGGAAGAAGAGGGCGCGCCGGCCGACGTGCTGACCACGCCCAACAGCGAACGGCTGCGGCAATTCCTGTCCGGCAGCCTCAAGTAAGCGCGGATTCACGCCGCGGCGCGGCGAAACCGGATCGAACGGAACCGGGGGGACGGAGTTGTTTTTCAAACGAAACAAACCCGACCCCCGAAACCTCAGCGCAAAGCGTCATCCCCCTCGAATACCATGAAACCTTGTCGCGTTCCCGCAAGACGCGACGCCCGCACGCGCCTACCATCCGATAACGATGCTCAAGCTGGCATACCCGAACAAGCAAAGGAGCGGTTCATGACGGATATCAATGTAACGCGCAGTACGTTCGACGAAGTGATGGTTCCTCTTTTCGCCCCGGCGAATTTCGTGCCGGATCGCGGACTCGGTTCCCGCGTGTGGGACACGGAAGGCCGCGATTATGTCGATTTCGCCGGCGGTATCGCGGTGACGGCGCTGGGTCACGCGCATCCTGAACTGCTGAAAGTTCTCCACGATCAAGGCCAGAAACTCTGGCATATCGGCAATGGATACACCAACGAGCCGGTCTTGCGTCTTGCGACTCGCCTCACCAATCTCACTTTCGCGGACCGCGCGTTTTTCGCCAACTCCGGCGCGGAAGCGAACGAAGCCGCGCTGAAACTCGCGCGCCGTTACGCCATCGACAACACCGGTCCACAGAAAGTCGAAATCATCTCGTTCACGCAGTCGTTTCACGGCCGGACCTTGTTCACGGTCAGCGTAGGCGGCCAGCCGAAATACGCGGAAGGTTTTGGTCCGACGCCGCAAGGCATCACGCATCTTCCCTACAACGACCTGGCTGCCGCCCGCGCTGCGATCGGTCCGCAAACCTGCGCGGTGATCGTCGAGCCGGTGCAGGGCGAAGGCGGCGTGCTGCCCGCCGATCCGGCGTTCCTTCAAGGCCTGCGCGACGCCTGCGACCAGCACGGCGCACTGCTGATTTTTGATGAGGTACAAACGGGCGTGGGCCGCACCGGCTCGTTCTACGCGTACATGGGCTACGGCGTGACGCCGGACATCCTCACGACCGCGAAGGCGCTCGGCAACGGTTTCCCGATCGGCGCGATGCTGACCACCCACAAGATCGCCGCGCATTTCAAGGTCGGCGTGCACGGTACGACCTACGGCGGCAACCCGCTCGGCGCGGCTATTGCGGACAAGGTGGTCGAGCTGATCAGCAATCCGTCGGTACTCGAAGGCGTGCAGCAACGAAGCGATGCGATCAAGGCGCATCTGAAGCGCATCGATGAGCGTTTCTCGGTGTTCAAGGAGATTCGCGGCAAGGGTCTCTTGATCGGCGCTGAACTCGCCGATGCCTACAAGGACCGCGCGAAAGACGTACTCAACGCTGCTGCGAAACATGGCGTGATCATGCTGATCGCTGGACCGAACGTGCTGCGTTTCGCGCCGTCGCTGATCATGCCGATGGCCGATCTCGACGAAGGTTTCGCGCGCATCGAAAAGGCTATCGCCGACGTGGCGCATTGAACGTGCGCACTTCGGCATCTTCTCTAAACCAACGGAACCGCCGATGCTAATCGTCCGCCCCGCAAGACTCGCCGATCTCGACGCGCTCGAACGGATGGCGCACGCCGCACATCCGGTGCTGCATTCGCTGCCGCGCGACCGTCGGGTGCTGGAGACGCGCGTCGCGCTCTCCGAAGACTCGTTTCGCGCAGAAGTCGAGTTTCCCGGCGAGGAGTTTTATCTGTTCGTGCTCGAGGACACAGCGACGGGCGCATTGCTCGGCACGTCGAGCATCGTGGCATCGGCGGGCTATTCGGAACCGTTCTACGCGTTTCGCAACGATGCGCTGATCCACGCCTCGCGCGAACTCAAGGTGAACCGCAAGATCCACGCGCTCACCATGTCGCATGAACTCACGGGCAAGAGCCGCTTGACGGGCTTTTACATCGACCCTTCAGTACGCGCAGCCACGCACGATGCCGCTGCGCATCTGCTCTCGCGTGCCCGCATGATGTACGTCGCCGCGAACCGCAAGCGTTTCTCCGACGACGTCTTTTCGCTGATGCTTGGCGTGACCGATGAAGCGGGCGTATCGCCGTTCTGGGAAGCGGTAGGGCGCAAATTCTTCGGGCGCGATTTCGAGCAGGTGGAGCTGGAATCGGGTGGCCGGAGCCGGACGTTTATCGCGGAAGTGATGCCGAGTTATCCGCTCTACGTACCGCTGTTACCGCCCGAAGCGCAGCGCGTGCTGGGCGAGCCGGACGACGGTGCCTTGATTGCATACGACATCCATCTGGAAGAGGGTTTCGAGCCGGATCGTTTCGTCGATATTTTCGATGCCGGTCCCGTTCTGACCGTCGCAGTGGAACGTAGTGCGTCCGTGCTGGCGAACGAAGTTCGCGCCGTGCGGACCGCGCAAGATGACGCGGGCGCGTCCGGCACGCCGTATCTGGTCGCGGCCGGGGGTGCGCACGCGTTTCGTTGCGCCTTGGTTAATTTGCCGTCGGCGCGTGGGAGCGGTGCGCCGCTGTCCGCGGAACTGTCCAAGGTATTAAGCGTGAAAGATTCCGATACGGTGCGCTGTGTGCCGCTTCATCAGGCTTCGGGAGAGTTGCAATGATCGTTGTCCGCTGCGTGCAGCCCGGAGATGTCGACGCGCTCGTCGCGCTCGCGCACGAGACCGGACCGGGACTGACCACCTTCAAGCCGGATCGCGATGCACTGACGGCGCGTGTTGAGCGTGCACGACGCACGCTGGCCGATGAAGCCGAGCCCTACGAAGCGGGATATTTGTTCGCGATGGAAGACACCGCGACGGGCGATATTGCGGGGGTTTGCGGTATCGAAACGGAAGTCGGGCTGGAGCAGCCGTTTTATAACTATCGTGTNTCGACGGTCGTGCATGCGAGCCGCGATCTGGGCGTGTGGACCAAGATGTCGCTGCTTAACATCTCGCACGATCTCACCGGGTACGCCGAAGTCTGTTCGCTGTTCCTGAGCCCGCGATACCGCACGGCGGGCGTCGGTGGTTTGCTGTCGCGCTCGCGCTTTATGTTTATCGCGCAATTTCGCGAGCGGTTTCCGGAGCGTTTGTGCGCTGAATTGCGCGGCCATTTCGACGAAAGCGGCGCTTCGCCATTTTGGCAAGCGGTGGGTTCGCATTTCTATCAGATCGATTTCAACGCCGCCGACTATCTCAGCTCGCACGGTAAGAAGTCGTTCCTCGCCGAACTGATGCCGCGTTATCCGGTTTATCTCGCGATGCTGCCCGAGGACGCGCAAGCGGCGGTTGGCTTGACGCATCGCGACACCATGCCCGCACGCAAGATGCTCGAAACGGAAGGGCTGCGTTACGAAAATCACGTCGATATCTTCGATGCCGGCCCGGTTCTCGAATGCCACATAGCAGACTTACGCACGGTGCGCGAAAGCGTGCTGGTGACGGTGCGCATTGGTGAGCGCAAAGAGAACGTCGAGGCTCGCAGCCTGGTATCGAATACGTCGCTCGATGACTTCCGATGTGGCGCGACGTTCGGTGTTCCCGAAGGCGGCACGTTTCTGCTGACGGAAGAAGAAGCGGCGGCATTGCGTGTGAAAGCAGGCGATACGGTGCGTGTGCTCGCATCGCAACCGCGCCCGAAGAACGCAAGTTAAGGACAAGGATCATGACGAAGATTTCGACTCAGTTGTTTATTGATGGCGCGTGGAGTGATGGCAGCGGCGCGCCGTTTGCGTCGCGTAATCCGGGTAACGGCGAAGTGGTGTGGGAAGGTCAGAGCGCATCGGCTCAGGACGTCGACCGTGCCGTGCTTTCAGCGCGACGTGCATTCGCTTTGTGGTCTGCGTTGACGCTGGACGAACGCATCGCGATCACGCGGCGTTTCGCGGCGCTACTGACCGAACACAAGGAAACGCTCGCTCACACCATCGGCCGCGAAACGGGCAAGCCGTTGTGGGAAGCGCGCACCGAAGTCGCAACGATGTCCGCTAAAGTCGACATCTCCGTCAAGTCATATCACGAGCGTACCGGCGAGAAGCGGCAGGAAATGGCCGATGGCATAGCAATACTTCGGCATCGTCCGCATGGTGTCGTGGCCGTGTTCGGGCCGTATAACTTCCCGGGGCATTTGCCGAACGGGCATATCGTGCCGGCGTTGATCGCGGGGAATACGGTGGTGTTCAAACCATCGGAATTCGCTCCGGGCGTGGCCGCGCTGACAGTGGATTTGTGGGCGCAAGCTGGCTTGCCTTCGGGCGTGTTGAACCTCGTGCAAGGCGAGAAGGAGACAGGCGTTGCGCTGGCGAATCATCGGCAGATCGACGGCTTGTTTTTCACCGGAAGCTCGGATACCGGCACGTTGTTGCATCGGCAATTCGGCGGTCGTCCGGAGATCGTGCTGGCGCTGGAAATGGGCGGCAACAATCCGCTGGTCGTGGCTGAAGTTGCGGACATCGATGCCGCCGTGCATCACACGATCCAGTCGGCGTATTTATCGGCGGGGCAGCGCTGCACGTGCGCGCGCCGTCTGTTCGTTCCCGATAACGCTTTCGGCGAGCGGTTCACCAAGCGCTTGATCGACGTGACATCGAAGATCAAAACCGGCGCCTTCGACGCCGATCCGCAACCGTTCATGGGTGCCGTGATCTCGGCGCGCGCGGCGGCAAAGCTCGTGCAAGCGCAGACGCAGTTGATCGAAGCGGGTGGCAAGCCGTTGCTCGAAATGACGCAGCGTTCCGCGGAACTTGGCTTCGTGACGCCCGCGATCGTCGACGTCACGAACGCCCGCAACGTCCCCGACGAAGAACATTTCGGCCCGATGCTGCAACTCACGCGCTACGCTACCTTCGATCAAGCGATAGAGCGCGCGAACGACACAGCCTACGGATTATCTGCTGGCCTCCTGGCCGACGACGAAGCCGCATGGACCCACTTCCAGCACACTATTCGCGCAGGCATTGTGAACTGGAACCGGCCGACGAACGGGGCGTCTTCGGCGGCGCCGTTTGGTGGTATCGGCCGGTCTGGCAACCAGCGCCCGAGCGCATTCTACGCAGCGGATTACTGCTCGTATCCTATGGCGTCCGTCGAAAGCACCCAGTTGCAAATGCCCGCGAGCGTCTCGCCCGGCCTTCAGTTCTGAGGAACCACGATGCATGCATTCGAAGCGAACTTCGACGGGCTGGTCGGCCCGACGCACAACTACGCGGGGCTGTCGTTCGGCAATGTCGCGTCGCGCAACAACGAGAAATCGGCGGCTAATCCCAAGGCTGCGGCGAAGCAGGGCTTGCGCAAGATGAAGCGGTTGGCCGACCTCGGCTTTCATCAAGGCGTGTTGCCGCCGCTTGAACGGCCGTCGCTCAAGTTGCTGCGTAGCCTTGGTTTCACGGGCGATGACGCTAGCGTGATCGAACGCGCCGCACGCGAAGCGCCGGAGTTGCTGGCTGCCGCAAGTTCCGCTTCGGCGATGTGGACTGCGAATGCGGCGACGGTGAGTCCATCGGCGGATACGAACGATGGCCGCGTGCATTTCACACCGGCCAATCTCAGCACGAAGTTGCATCGCGCGATCGAGCATGAAGAAACGCGCCGATCACTCTCGGCCATTTTCACCGACGAGAAGCATTTCAAGATTCATCACGCGCTGCCCGGCACGCCAGCGTTAGGCGATGAAGGCGCGGCCAACCACACGCGTTTTTGCAACGAATATGGCGAGCAGGGCGTGGAGTTTTTCGTTTATGGACGCAGCGAATACGGTCAAGGCTCGGCCGAACCGAAGCGCTATCCTGCCCGTCAGACGCTTGAAGCAAGCCGTGCGGTTGCTCGCCTTCACGGTCTCTCAGACGACGCCACCGTGTTCGCGCAACAACTGCCCGATGTCATCGACGCTGGCGTGTTCCACAACGACGTGATCGCCGTAGGCAACCGCAACACGCTGTTCTGCCATCAACGCGCGTTCATGAACCAGGCCAGCGTCTACGACCAACTCAGCGCAAAACTGGACGCGCACGGCGGCGCGTTCACCGCGATCGAAGTGCCGGAAGCGGAAGTGAGCGTGGCAGACGCGGTGTCCTCGTATCTGTTCAACAGCCAGTTGCTCACACGGCCCGATGGCCGGCAAGTGCTCGTGGTGCCGCAGGAATGCCGTGAGAACGCGCGTGTTGCGAAATATCTCGATTCCTTGCACACACGTTCTACTTCCATCGACGACGTGCTCGTCTTCGATCTGCGCGAAAGCATGAAGAACGGCGGCGGTCCTGCATGCTTGCGATTGCGTGTGGTGTTGAAGGAAGCAGAGCGTGTTGCAGTGAATCCGGGCGTCTGGATGAACGACACGCTCTTCGCGCAACTCGATGCCTGGATCGACACGCACTATCGTGACCGCATCGCACCGGGCGATCTTGCCGATCTGAAACTGCTCGATGAATCGCGTGCTGCGCTCGACGCACTGACTGGCATTCTGAAGCTGGGTGCCATCTATGATTTCCAGCGCTGAGCCGGCCATGTTCGCGAACTTTCTCGACTTTGTCATCGATGGAAAAAAGCCCGCGCTGACTGAAGGCAGGTTGCCGACGGGCGTGAAGTGGGCTTGGCTCGGCGATGGCATCGTGCGCTTTGAACCACAGGGCGCAGAGGGCGAGGTACTGCAAAGCGTAGTGGCATCGGCGGGAATCCATGGCGATGAAACCGCGCCGATCGAAATCCTGTCGATGCTCGTGGCGGATATCGCGAGCGGCAAAGCGGCGTTGAAAAGCCGCCTGCTTATCATCTTCGGCAACATCGACGCGATGCGCGCGTCGTGCCGTTATCGCGACGACGATCTCAACCGGTTGTTCAACGGCCGCTATCTCGAGCTCGCGGCAAGTCATGAATCACCGCGTGCCGCGGAACTGGAGAACGTGACCCGTGCGTTCTTCAAGGACGTATCCCACGCGAAGTGGCACATCGATATGCACACGGCCATCCGCCCCTCGGTCTTCGAGCAATTCGCGCTGTTGCCCTACACGGGCGCGCCGTTATCGCACGTGATGTTCGACTGGTTGAAGGACGCGGGGTTGTCCGCGGTGTTGCTGCATCGTGAGAAGTCGAACACGTTCACGCATTTCACGGCGGAGCAATCGGGTGCGTTGGCGTGCACGCTGGAACTGGGCAAGGTGCGGCCGTTCGGGCACAACGACCTGACTCGCTTCGCGGCTTCCGATGCAGCGCTTCGAAGGCTGATCGCAGGCGTTGCGCCACTAGCACCGTTCAACGACACGCTGAAGGTATTCACGGTCGTCGGGCAAATCGATAAACAGAGCGAGCAGTTCAAGCTGCACGTAGCCGGCGATGTCGCGAATTTCACGCCGTTCACACGCGGCACGGTGCTCGCCGAGGATGGCGATTACCGGTATGAAGTGATGCGCGACGAGGAGCGCATCGTGTTTCCGAATCCGACGGTGAAGCCGGGATTGAGGGCGGGATTGATGGTCATCGATACGACGAGCGAAACGTTCGAATCGCTGTAGACCCTCGTTACTTGCCAGAAGGCGCCACCATCACCGTACACGTCGTCCCCGCGGACAGCACCACGTCTGCCGGGACCTCGTCGATACGAATCCGCACTGGCACCCGTTGCGCCAGCCGCACCCAGTTGAACGTAGGGTTCACATCCGCGAGCAACTCACGGCTTTGCGGATTATCGCGGTCGTAGATGCCGCGCGAAATGCTCTCCACGCGGCCCTTCAACACGCCGCCGCTCATCAGCTGCATCTCAGCTTTATCGCCGATACGCACACGCGGCAACTTCGTCTCCTCGAAATATCCATAGACCCAGAACGAATGACTATCGACGATAGCGAGCTTCGCCGAGCCCGTCGTCGCGTAGTCGCCGCGATGCACGTTGAGATTCGTCACGTAGCCGTCCACCGGCGCAAACACCTTGGTGCGGGCAAGATTGAGCTCGGCGGCGTCGAGTGCAGCCTGCGCCTGCTGCAAGTTCGCGGCGGCGCCGGATGCAGCCTGCGTGGCGTTATCGCGCGATTCCTTCGATACCACTTCGTTATCCAGATCGGCACGGCGCGCGGCGTCGTCGCGACGCATACGCAGATCCGCGTTGCGGGCGGCGACCGTGGCCCGTGCCTGCTCGACGGCGATCGTGTAATGCGACGGATCGATCTCCATCAGCAGGTCGCCCTTGTGGACGAACTGGTTATCGATGACGGGCATGGTCACGACCGCGCCGGATACATCGGGCGCGACGTTGATCACGTCTGCGCGCACGCGGCCGTCGCGGGTCCACGGCTGGTCCATGTAATGCACCCAGAGCACGCGCCCGATCAGAAAAGCGGCTGCAAAAATCAGCGCCGTCATGAAGATGCCGAAAATTTTCCTGATGATCATGATGCTTCTTTAGTCCTTCAACAATTTTCAGCGATACACCGCGAGCCCAAGCAGGCCGCATGTACACACGAGCAGGCACGCACGAAACAGCGACGGATGCCACACCACGCGATATAACCCCGTCAGCGCGAGCACCCGGTCGATGAGCCAGGTCAGCAAGCCGCCCGCGACAAACAGCAGCAGGATCGTCGGCACGTAGGCATCGAAAATGGCGGTGTCACGCGGCATGGGGCGCTCCTTCGTGCGGGTGTTCTTGCTGGCTAAAAGCACTCAGCGGCGATTGCGGATCGAGCAAGGCCGTGCGAATGAAATGCAGATGACTCGACATCCGTTGCAACTGATGGCGTTCCTCGCGAGGCTCGCGCACGGTATCGAGCAGGGTGCGCAGATCGTCGATGGCAACGGAGGTCGCTGATAACGCCGCACCGAAACGCCGCGGGGTAGGGTGATCGAAGAGACGGGCTACCTGATGCAGCGCCTGCTTGATCGAATCACGCGACGCTGCGTCAGTGCTGGTGCCGGAGCGGTTTAGCTCGGTACGCAGATCGATTACCGCGTGACCCACTTCAAGCACCGCGAACAGCCAGCGCAACGCTTCGCGCTGCAAATCCTCGCGGCCGGCGGCGAGCGCGTCGATTTGCGAAAGCAGATCGCGTGTGCCGCTTTCAAAACGCATCGCGAGCCGGGTCAGACGGCCCTTGCTTGCTGTCACCACTTGCTGTCGCAATTCGCGCAACAGCAAACGGCGCAACCATGACGCGTCGGTGGGCAGCAGCACGGCAAAGGCCATCGAACAGATGAGCATGGAGACGACGAGCGCGATGGCGTCGTTGATGAAGCCCGACGGATCGTACTGAATGACGTTGTCGGGACCGGCGAGAAAGCAGAAGAAGATGCAATAACCGAAGCCATAACCCATCATGCCGGGCCGCGTGCTGATGAACACGCCGAGCATCAGGAACGGCAGGAGCGCGGCTGACAGCAGCAGAAAACCGTCCATTCGCGGATACAGCGCGAACACCACGATCATTCCCGAGACGGTCGCGAGCGCCGTGCCGCCGGCCATCTGGAAAGCCATTTGCGTGGGACGCGGCGACGACGACGCCAGCGCAATCACCGCCGCCGCGTCCAGCACGGCCGTGCCGCCGCTTGGCCACGCCGACATGATCCAGAAGCCGCTCAAGATCAGGACCACGACGAACGCACGCAGTCCGGAAACACCCGCGGCGAGCATGCTGGTCTTCGGCACATAACGCGTGATGCGATGCTCGCGTTCATGCGTGGGCACGGCAAGCGACGCGTAGGTTTGCGTGTAGGCATGCAGGTCATCGACGAATCTATACAGCAGCTCAGCCGCGGTATCGAATTCGAGCAGATCGATTGCTGGATCGAGCGCGCGCCGCGTCGCCCGGATGCGCTTCGGCAGCGCGGCTTTGAACGACTCCAGTTGCGCCGCGGCGTGGGCGGCATCGGCGGCTTTTTCCACGGGCGCGCCTGCTGCGCTCAGCAGGGGCGCGACTTCGCGGAAGTACGGTTCCAAAGCGTCGACGGTCATCGTTGCACCGTTGACCCGCAACCGGTTCATCAACTGATGCAGCGCGTGAAAGCGCGTGGATACGCTCATGAATTCGCCGTTCAGGCGCGCGACCCGGCCGCTGCGCATCCGCGTCTCGGGATCTTCGAACACGGCCACGCTGCGCGCTGCCTCAAGCCCGACCACATCCGCGACGAACGCCGCGTTGATGCGCTCGATCTGCGAACGTTCGACCCCTCCGCCCAACACCTTCGACACGTAATCCACGAACGCTGTGAAGCGCCGCCGCACGGTCGCCCGGACTTGGCTCCCGGCGTGCCGTGGAAAGACGAGCGCGCCGACCGCGCCCGAACACAAGATGCCGAGCGACACTTCGGCTACTCGCGTCATCGCGGTCAGGAACGCGGCGTCCGCATGCTGCGCGACCGGCACGCCAATGAGCGCGGCCGTATAACCCGACAACACGAAACCATACGAGCGGAAATTGCGATTACGCGCCGCGCCCGCCGTGCAGATGCCGACCCAGAGCGCCGTCGCCGTCAGGAACAGAACCGGTTCTTGCGAGAACAGGCTGATGAACACGAGCATCACTACGAGCCCGACGAGCGTCCCGCAGAAACGGTAGAAACTTTTTGCCAGCACCATGCCGCTTTGCGGCTGCATCACGATAAACACCGTCGTCATGGCGGTGCGAGGTTGCGGCAGATCGAGACGCATCGCGATCCACAGCGCCAGGAACGCCGCCAGCACGGTCTTGAAGATGTAAATCCACGCGAGGCCGTCGGTGAGCGCCCAGTCTGCTAGCAGGGGGTGCGGGCGGTTCGGCGCGGAAGAGGGCGTCGACATGGTCACTCGCTCCGGTCGACCGACGACGTATCTTTATGCCCCGCGAATGGCCCGATGTGCTTTGCGGGTTTCATCTGGGTATCGATATCGGCGGGGCTATCGCTGGAACTATCGATTCCGCCGCCCAACGCCGCCGAGAACGTCGCATATACCTCGAGCCGTTCGGCACGCACGCGCGCCTCGCCGTCCTGCGCGCGCAGCAACTGGGTCTGCGCGACGAGCACGTTGAGGTAATCGGTCAAGCCGCGCCGATACCCCTCGTCAGCCAGCCGATAACTCTTCTGCGCAGCCGCGACCGAACGGCCCGAAGCGTCGAGCTGCCGATCGAGCGACTGGAGCCGCACGACCTGATCGGCGACATCGCGCAAAGCTGCGACGAGCGTTGCGTTGTAGTGATCGACCGCCTGGTCGTATTGCGCCGATGCAGCCCCGAGTTGCGAGCGCAGCCGTCCGCCTTCGAAAATCGGCAGCGTCACTGCGGGTCCCGCACTCCAGCCGCTACCATTGCCGGTGAGGAAGGTCAGCAGCGCACCGCCCGCGGACATTTGCGTGAGCGACGCCATCAAGTTGATGTTCGGATAGAACTGCGCCTTCGCGACATCGATACCTCGTGCTTGCGCGGCAACCGTCCAGCGCGCCGCAACCACATCCGGGCGGCGTCCGATCAGCTCGGCCGGTAAAGCCGACGGTAAACCGAGCGGCGTTGCAAGCGACAACACGGGACGCGTGATCGAATCGCCCGCACCCGGGCCCTCGCCGGCGAGCGCCGCAAGCTGATGGCGAGCCAGCGCGATGGCTTCGTCGTAGGTTTCCAGCTGCCGCTCGTAGTCCGGCAACGATGCTTCCGCCTGGGCAACTTCGAGCTGTGTGCCAATCCCGCCCTGCAGCCGCCGACGCGCCCACGCCGCGATTTTCTGCTGCTGCTCGAGCGTCGACTGAGCGATGTCGCGCAACGCAAACCCCTGCGACAAACCGATGTACGCGCGCACCACATTCGCTTCGAGTTCGAGTTGCGCAGCGCGGGCATCGGCGGCGCTTGCGTGGGTTGCATCCAGCGCGCGTTCCGCCGCGTTCTCATCGCGGCCAAAGAGGTCGAGGTTATAAGACAGTTGCAGCGCGGCCGTGTTGTTCCAGGTGTTGACGTTGTTGTAGGTACCCGGACCGTAGTAGCGATTTTCCGGCCACTGCTTACGGTCGATCACAAGCGATCCATCGACTTGGGGCGCGAGAGCCGCTTGCGCCACGCCAGTTAGCGAACGCGCTTCGCGCACGCGTGCGGCGGCCAGCGCGAGCGTCGGACTCCCGGCCTGCGCACGTGCGACCCACGCGTCGAGCTGTGGATCGTTGTAGGCGCGCCACCAGGTCGACGCCGGCCATGCCGCGTCGGCGTTAGCCGCGCGCAGCGTCGCGCCGGCATCGAGCGACGACGCGTCCTTCAAGGAATCTTCGGGACCGACGTTTTTAGTGCTCGCGCAGCCTGCTATTGTTAAAATAAATGTAAGAACCATCGGGATGATGGTCTTTCTGATCGTGCGGTCGAGCAAAATTATTTCTCAAATTGGATTGAGACACAGACCAGAATTATATTTTTGCCCGTATTGGTGAGTAACTGGTAAAAATGCAAAGCATTGTTACGGGTTATGAGTTAATCATCGTTGCCTGAACCGCAACAATGGCGGCATCACTTGAACGAGACTCAAGGCTCATGGATACGCTTCAAAACATGCGCGTGTTTTCGCGGGTTGTTGAAGCTGGCAGTTTTACCGCCGCGGCTCAGCACCTGAACACGACCACGGCCTATGCATCGCGCGCCGTCTCCGATCTCGAAGCGCATCTACGTACCCGCTTGCTCAACCGGACCACGCGCCGGATTGCGCTGACCGAGGCGGGCGAGCGTTATCTGCAGCGCTGCGAGCAGATTCTTGCGTACGTCGATCAGGCGGAAGCCGAAGCCGGCGATGCTCAAGCGAAACCGGCAGGAAAGCTCAAGATGCACGCCATGGCGGGTGTAGGCAAGCATTACATCGTGCCGATGATTTCGCGCTATCAGAAGCTGCACCCGTCGGTACAGTTCGATTTGACGCTGGCGACGCGGGTGCCGGATCTGCTGGATGAAGGTTTCGATATGTCGATCGTGCTTGGAACTGAACTGCCCGATTCAGGGTTGGTGTCGCAGCGTCTGGGCGGCGTGTTCAGTATTGTGTGCGCGTCACCCGCCTATATCCAGGAGCACGGCGTGCCGCATGTCTTGTCGGATCTGGTGCGGCACACGTGCCTGCAACTCATGACGCCCGCGTTTCCGCCGAACAAATGGACCTTCGATGGCCCGAACGGCCAGGAAACCATCACTCTGGGTCAGGCGACCTTTACGGTGAACGTGGCTGAAGCCATGGTCGTGGCAATCGGCGAGGGCATGGGGGTTGGCATATTGCCGACCCCGTCCGCGTTGCCTGCATTGCGCGCAGGAACATTGGTGCGTGTCTTGCCGCAGTACACCATGCAGTTGCTTAATGTGTTCGCGCTATATCCGTCACGCCAGTATCTGGACGCGAAAATCCGCACCTGGGTGGAGTTTTTGCGCAATGAGTTGCCTGCCGCACTCGCCGCCGACGAAAAATCATTGCAGGAATTTGTGGCGTCGTAAGCTTATGAGCAGGAGAATGGGAGCAAGCTGATTGGCATGTTTGTCGTTTGCCGCGTCGCAACACTTGCTTACGACTATTTCGGCCGCATCTTGATAACTTCTAGTTTGGCTTTTAGCTCTCTTTGCTTCACCGATTCACTATTTACCGATTTCGACAAAATCCGAGGAAGTTATGAATACGCCGCTGATGATCGCCATCTACGCACTGCTGGCTCTGATCGCCGTGCCCGCTACCCGTGAACTGCTGCGTACGGCCCGCGAGAATGCGAAACGCGCGCGCCTGATCCCGATCCGCATCAACGAGCGCAAGAATCGTCAATCGCGAGATTCGTCGGATCGTTGAGAAAAAAAGACCGATTTATCGGTCTTTTTGCATTTCTGCGGTTGGTGGGGCGGATTTTAACGCCACCGCTGGTAGCGGCGCATTTGGTGTGACGATTTGCGCCCGGCAGCGTGCCTTTGACGCGCTTTTGCCCACCACGCTTACAGATTGATCCGTTAGACAATAACCCCGGTTAGCGTCATCCACTGGCCGCGCTTACTCGCAAGGTTTTGCCCGAACGCGCGCCTCGCAGTTCGTCACGCGTGCCGCTCAAATCTCGACCACCTTGTCCCATTCGAATGACGGGTTTTCAGGCGCCCCCGTGCGCCGGTCGCGATACCCCCGCGGATTGCAGATCACACGCGTTCCCTCAACAACGTAATCGAATGCCGTGTGCGTGTGGCCATGAACCCACAGCGCAACCGGCGCGCGTACGAGCGAGGGCAGATCGCTCACAAAACCTGCCGATACCCGGTCCGTCGCAAACTTTTCAGCCAGACTCTGTTTGAGCGGAGCGTGATGCGTGACGACAATCGTCTTGCCGTCGAAGGGCTTCGCAAGCTCATCTTCCAGCCATGCTCGGGCCTGTTCATGCAGCGCCAGTGAATCGCCCGGACTAAACGAGCGCGGTTCGTCTTCCGGCTCCGGCCACGCAACCTGGATCACGCCCCGAAAGTCGACCATCACGCGCTCGGCCGCCTCCATGGACTCGCGCATCGCTTCAGCGCTTCCTCCGAATAATGCGAAATCCGTCCACAGCGTGGTGCCGAGCACGCGCCATTTGCCGTATCGATCGGTGAGGGTGGTGTTGTTCAGAAAATGCACGTTGGGCAAGCTGCGCGCGGCGTCCTGCATCGCACTTTCAAGTGCGCCGAATTCCCCGTCGTAATACTCGTGGTTGCCCGGCACATAAACGACAGGAATCTGCGAGTCGAAGTTTTCCGCCGCCCAGCGCAGACCTTCAGCGTGGTTGTGGATGTCGCCGGCCAGCACGACGAGATCGGCCTCTGCGTACGGAATGGCGAGCGGTTCGTCGTGCTCGAGATGCAGGTCGGATAGAACGCGAATCTTCACGGCGCTTATCTCCTCAGTACGGTTCGGTTACGACACGCGCGACGCACGAAGCGCGTGCACATCCGGCAAGACCTTCGCCGGATTCATCAGGTTCTCGGGGTCGAGCGCTGTCTTGAGCGCGCGCATGAGCCGAACTTCCACCGGGGATTTGTAGTGCATTGCTTCTTCTACCTTCAATTGTCCCAACCCGTGCTCCGCGCTGATGCTGCCGCGATGCGCGTGCACGCGCTCGTAGACGAGCGCATTGACCGGCGTCTGGAATTCGGCGAGAAAGCTTTTGGGATCGACACCTTCCGGCGCCTGCACGTTGTAATGCAGATTGCCGTCGCCGAGATGGCCGAACGTCACCATGCGCACACCCGATATTAGCTTGGCGATGAGCGCGTCGGTTTCCTCGATGAAATGCCCGATACGTGAAATAGGCACCGCAATATCGTGCTTGATGTTGAGTCCTTCCACGGACTGCGCGAGCGGAATGTGTTCGCGCAAATTCCAGAACGCGTGCGACTGCGACAAATTCTCCGCAACGACCGCATCCTCTACCAGGCCTTGCTCCATGGCATGTTCCATCAGCCGTTCGAACAAAACGCGGCCGTGCTCCTCGCTCTCGCTATCCGACAATTCGAGCAACACGGTCTGGCCATGTTTCTTCTCGAAGGGATAACGCATCTGCGGGAAATGCGTGGTCACCAGATGCAGCGAAAAATCCGACATCAGTTCGAAGCCGGTCAGCAACGGACCTGCATAACGTTGTGCTGCGGCAAGGAAATCGAGCGCGGCCTGGGGTGAGGCTACGGCGGCCAGTGCCGTCACGCGCGCGACCGGTGCCGGATGCAGTTTCATCACGGCGGCGGTGATGATGCCGAGCGTTCCTTCCGCGCCGATGTACAGGTCGCGCAGATCGTAGCCGGTGTTGTCCTTGCGCAGCCCGCGCAAACCATCCCAGATCTCACCTTGCGGCGTCACCACTTCCAGCCCGAGGCATAACTCGCGCGTATTGCCGTAGCGCAGAACGGCAGTACCACCGGCGTTCGTGGACAGATTGCCGCCGATCGTGCAACTGCCCTCAGCCGCGAGACTCAGCGCAAAGAGACGCTGTTCCTGTTCGGCGCGCGCCTGGATATCGGCGAGGATCACGCCTGCTTCCACTGTGATGGTGTTGTTGAGCGGGTCGACGTCGCGAATCCGGTTCAGCCTGCGCAAGCTGATAACCACTTGCGTGCCGCTCGCGTCCGGCGTCGCCCCGCCGGAATGACCCGTGTTGCCGCCTTGCGGCACGATAGGGACGCGATACTCCCGCGCGAGTTGCACGACCTTCGCGACCTGTTCGGTGGTGCCCGGAAGCACCACGGCGCATGTTTCGCCGCGGTAACGCTTGCGCCAGTCAGTGAGAAACGGCGCGGTGTCGTGCGTGTCGGTCAGCACATGGGCAGCGCCGATCGCCTCGATGCAGGCTTCTACAAAATAACGTGAACGGTCGGATGCGGTCATGAATTTCGATGGCGGTAGCGTGGACGACAGGTGACACAGTATCGCGTAACGTTAAGCTGGGCGAACCCTGGCCTGATGGCATAGGTCTCGTTCACGTGAACGATTCCATGCTACAAACGATTGCCGTCGGGTGTTGAAGCAGCGGCGGCCCGCTTCGCGGCTCGTGCAGCGCGTTTGAACGGTGCGACAAAGGCAAGCGCGCAGATGAAGAACGCAAGGGCGAGCAGCGCTTCGAGCCAGCCAAGGCGTGCGGATAATCCGCTGTCCGTCATGCCGCGCACGATACCTTCGGCAAAGTACAGCAGCACGAGCATCGAAGCCCATTGCAGTGTGTACACGTTGCGCCTGAGCGTGCCGCGCAGCGCGAACAGCAGCGGGATCGCCTTGAGCGCGAGCGCGGAGCCGCCCGGACGCAGCGGTGCGAGCCAAAGCTCCCACGCAAGCGACAACGCAATCAGCGCAAGCAGGCTGAACAGCGCGCCGCGTGCAAAGCCGGGTTGCGTCCTGGCTGCGTCCATAGCGGGCGTAGTGGTCATCAGGCGCCGCGCTGAAGCTTTAGCGCCGTATGGGCAAGGCGTGCACCGAGCGCAATGGCTAGTGCCTTTTCGTCGGCGGAGATGCCGCTTTCGGCCGTTTCAGCACGGGCGAAATGGGACGCGCCATAAGGTGTGCCCCCGGTTTGCGTGGTGGTCAGTTTCGGCTCGGTGTACGGAATGCCCACGATCAGCATGCCGTGGTGAAGCAAGGGCAGCATCATGGAAAGCAGAGTGGTTTCCTGCCCGCCATGCAAGCTGCCCGTGGCGGTGAAGACGCTGGCGGGTTTGCCGGCCAGCGTGCCGGACAGCCACTGAGGCGAGGTGCCGTCGAGGAAATATTTCAGCGGCGCCGCCATGTTGCCGAAGCGCGTGGGCGATCCGAGCGCGAGTCCGGCGCATTCTTCGAGGTCGCGAACTTCGGCGTAGGGCGGGCCGTCGGCGGGAATATCCGGCTGCGTGGCTTCGCAAACGGTGGAGACAGGAGGCACGGTGCGCACGCGCGCCTGCATGCCGGGCACGCTGTCGACGCCTTGAGCGATCGCCTGGGCGAGCTCGCGAGTGGCGCCGTTGCGGCTGTAATAGAGCACGAGAATGTCGTTCATGAGCCTTTTCGGTGAACGGGTATTATAAGGATCGGGTGCGTGAGCGTGACTTTTTGGCGTGGTTTTGCCCGCTATTCAAGCTGCATCGCGGATCTGTTGTAACGATTGAGGAGAGAGATTCTTGTTGAAGTTTCCCATCGATCTCGACACAACGAAGCGGCTCGCCGGATTCGTCGCACGTCGTACGGGTGAGGATCGCGTGCCGCAGGTGGCCGGCAGCCTGACATTTACCACCGTGTTGTCGCTCGTGCCGCTGGCGACGGTCGCGTTCGCGTTGTTCACCGCGTTTCCGATCTTCGCTTCGTTTCAGATGTCGTTGCAGGATTTTCTTGCCGCGCACCTGATGCCCTCGCAGATCAACAGCCAGATCTTCAAGTATCTGAACCAGTTTGCATCGAAGGCGAAAGGGCTTACTACGGTCGGCATGATCATCTTGTTCGTCACGTCGGTGATGACCATGATGACCGTCGAATCCGCGTTCAACGTGATCTGGCGCGTGCGCAAATCGCGGCCGTTGGCTCAACGCATCCTGGTGTATTGGGCCATCATCACGCTTGGGCCGATCCTGTTCGGCGTGAGCCTGTCGACCTCGTCCTACCTGTTCGCGCAGTCCATTGCATTTGCCGGCTCACATAATCTCCTGCCGCCAGTGGTCGAGTGGGCGCTCGCCAGCGCGTCAGTGCCGTTCACGGTGCTGGCGTTCTCGATGCTCTATGTGTTCCTGCCGAATTGCAAAGTGGAGTGGCGCGACGCGCTGGTTGGCGGACTCGTCGCGGCTATCGCGTTCGAGCTGGCGAAGCGCGGTTTCGGTTATTACGTGCGCCGTATTCCGACCTACACCGCCGTTTATGGCGCGTTCGCGGCGTTGCCCGTGTTCCTGTTATGGGTCTATCTGTGCTGGATGATCACGCTGATCGGCGCGATGCTCACGTCGGCGTTGCCGGCTATCCGCATCGGCCAGTTTCATCGAACTGATTTTCCGGGTAGCGATCTGTTCGATGCCCTCGAATTGCTCGCGCGTCTCGCAGAGGCGCGCGAAGCCGGCCTGCCGGGTTACACGGCGCTCGAACTCGCACGGATGCTGCGTTGTGACATGGATACCTCCATGCGCCTGGTCCGCAAGCTCGATTCTTTGGAGTGGATTGCGAGGCTGGAGAACCTTCGGGTGCCGCGTTATGTACTGATCGCCAATCCGCAACAGATCACGGTGGCTAGCTTGTTCGACCTCTTCGTGATCGAACGCGAAGAGCTGGATTATCAGCTGCGCCTTGATTCATCCCATATTGACCGTGCCGTATTGATGAACGCCCTGAGCAACGAGAAACTCGATGTCACGCTGGCCACGCTGGTCGCGGCGCGTGCGGCTTCTCGTCAGGAAGGCGCACGCGAGGCGCAGGGGGCGGGGTCCATGCCGCATCAAACCGCCTGAAGCGTCTCGATCCGGCCTAAAGCGAAATCTTGCCGATGCAGATGTCCTTGAACATGACCCAGTCGCCCATCAGGCTGTAGAGCGGATGGCGAAAGGTGGCCGGGCGGTTTTTCTCGAAGAAGAAATGGCCGACCCAGGCGAAGCCGTAGCCGCAAATCACGGCAGCGGGAAGCCAGAGCCAGTCGCCAGTGGCGATGGCCATGGCAAGGCAGCCGATCACACCCAGTGAACCAATGAAATGCAGCCGGCGCGACACCACATTGCGATGCTCCTCGAGGTAGTACGGATAGAACTCGGCGAAGCTCGCGAAGTGATCGGAATGTGCGGTTTGGGCCATGACAGTCTCCTTGTCGAGCGTTTCCAGCAGTGGCTCAGCAAGATTCATTCTCCGGCGATTAAGGCCGGTGCGCAACTGCGATTCCAACTGACCTGGATACGGATCTGGAAAGAGTTGGGGACCCCCTCCCATCCGGCTAATGGCACATCGGGGCGAGGGTGGTCAAGCTTGTTTCATGAGCTTGGTTCATGAACCTGAAAGTGATCTGTCGCCTAAGCCGGTCGAGTCGCAAAACTGAATAATTCGGAGAGGGTCGCATCGGGTTGTTCGCTCATCAGGGCGTGTCCAGCATTCAGCGTGACCGTTTCGACGGAGACGTCCGCTCGCTTCATCGCGTCGATCAGTGCGCGGCTGGCGCGCGGTGGCGTCATGGCATCTTGGCGTCCGGTGATGATTTGTACCGGGCAACGCAATGCTGATGCCCGTTCAAGTCCGTCCGCGTAGGCGTTGCAGGCCTTGAAATCGGTGAGAAAGAGATGAGCCTCACCCCGCACGGCCACGCGTTCCATCAACCGCTGGTTGGCGCCATGCAGCCAGAAGCCCGGCGCGGGGCACGATGGTTTTGCGGCGATCGACGAATGCGACCACTGGTTCACCATCTCGATGGCTTCGGGTTCGCGGTCGCGGGCGGCATCGAGAAGCGTGTCGGACACGGTCATCGGGAACGCGGTGGCGAGAAGCGCGAGACGGGTGACGCGCGACGGATAGCGCGCGGCGGTATCAAGGGCAATCAACGAGCCCATGCTGTGGCCGATCAGCATCGCCTCGCTGACCTTGGCGGCGTCCAGCAGCGCGATAAGCCAGTCCGCGAGCGCTGCGATGCTTCGCCGCGCCGGGCCCGCGCTGCGACCGTGACCGGGAAGGTCGACGGCGAGCACGTTCAGGCCATGATGGGCAAAGTAGCGCGTCTGCAGTGCCCAGACGCTGTGATCGTGTTGTGCGCCGTGCACGAACACCGACACCGGACGTCCCGGTTCGAATGCGTGGCCGCCAGTGTAGGCGTAGGCCGGAGCGCCATCGACGTCGAGCATCATGCGTGGCTCCCGCTGGCACTCGGCGATGCCTTTTGCGATGCCTTGAGCCCGCGTTTGAGGTCATCGATGAGATCGTCGGGATCTTCCAGGCCGATCGACAGCCGGATACGCCCCGGCGCTATCCCCGCTGCGGCGAGGGCGGCGGCGTCCATGCGGAAATGCGTGGTTGAAGCGGGGTGGATGACGAGGGAGCGCGCATCGCCGACATTGGCAAGATGCGAGAACAGCGTCAACGCTTCAATGAAGCGCCGTGCCGCCGCTACGTCGCCGCGAAGATCGAAGCTGAACACAGCGCCCGCGCCGCGCGGCAGCAGGCGTTTTGCGAGCGCATAGTCGCGATGGCTCTCGAGTTCCGGATAAGCCACGCCCTCCACGGCAGGCTGCGCGAGCAGGAATTCGACCACCTTGCGCGTGTTGGCGACATGCCGGTCCATTCGCAACGGCAAGGTTTCGATACCCTGCAAGAGCTGCCATGCGGCTTGCGGATGCAGACAGGCTCCGAAGTCGCGCAATCCCTCGCGCCGGGCGCGCAGCAGGAATGGTGCAACGGTGCTTTCTTCGGCGAAGACCATACCGTGAAAACCGTCGTAGGGTTCGGTGAATTCGGGGAAGAGATCGGTGGTCGTGAAGTCGAATGTGCCGCCGTCCACTAGCACGCCGCCGATCGTTGTTCCATGGCCGCCCAGGAATTTCGTCGCCGAGTGGTAGACGATGTCCGCGCCATGGTCGAAGGGACGGAGCAAATAAGGCGTGGTGAAGGTTGAATCAACCAGCAACGGCACGTGATTCGAATGCGCGATTTCCGCGATCGTCTCGATGTCCAGCACATCGAGACCGGGGTTTCCCAGCGTTTCGCCGAACAGCAGGCGCGTGTTGGGCCGAATGGCCGCTCGCCACGCGTCGGGATCGTGCGGCGGCACGAACGTGGTGTCGATACCGAAGCGCCGCAGCGTGTAGTGAAGCAGGTTGTGCGAGCCGCCATAAAGCGCGCTCGATGCAACCATGTGCGAGCCCGCGCCCATCAGCGTGGCGATCGCGAGATGTAGCGCGGCCTGTCCGCTGGCGGTTCCGATCGCGCCCACACCGCCCTCCAGCGCGGCTACGCGCTCCTCGAACACAGCGACGGTCGGGTTCGAAATGCGCGAATAGACGTGTCCTGAGCGCTCCATGTTGAAGAGCGAAGCGGCGTGGTCGGTGTCGCGAAAGGAGAACGACGTGGTCTGGTAGATCGGCGTGGCGCGAGCGCCGGTGGTAGGGTCGGGCGCGGCGCCGGCGTGCAGCACGAGCGTGTCGAAGCGGTTGGCGGGCATCGTGGGCGGGCTACCATGAGAAAGAGTCATTTATCGTAACATCGGGTGTGGCCGGACAAACTTGGGGTAGACGCCAGCGTCGGCGTCTACGGTCAGGCGTAGCAACGGCAGCTGTGGCCCAAGATGCGCCGACCCGGTGCAAAAGCCCGCCCCGCGTGCTTTTGCAGACGAAACACGGGGTTCTTGCGCGCTTTCTTTTTAAGTGTCTTTCCGCTAGGATCGACAGATATTCAGGCTTTTCGCGAGGAGACAATCATGCGAGTCAGCGACATTTTGAACGTCAAGGGCAACGCGCTCTTCACGGTAACGCCCGATACACCGCTGCACGAAGCGATCAACACAATGGCGTCACACGACATTGGTTCACTGGTGGTGATCGAATACGGCGATCTCGCCGGCATGCTGACGTTTCGGGAGATCATCCTCACGCTGAGCGAGAACGGGGGCAGCGTTGGTACATCGACCATCCGTAAGGTCATGGATGACCATCCGATCACATGTACACCGGAAACGGACGTGAACGAGGTGCGCCGGATGATGCTTGAGCATCACGTTCGTTACCTGCCGGTGATGGAAAAAGGCGTGCTGATGGGCGTGATTTCTTTCTATGACGTCGCCAAGGCTGTGGTGGAAGAGCAGGGTTTCGAGAACAAGATGCTCAAGGCTTATATCCGCGATTGGCCGGAGCAGCAAGAAGAAGCGCGCTGATCCGAGCGTTGCGCGAGTTGCGGTAACCCGGACGAAGCGCATCACAACGTCACGCAAAAATGCGCGCCAGAGCGGCGCGCATTTTTTTCGCCCCTTGGGTCTTATACGAACACGGGCCGGGCGGACCATCACGGTCTTGACTGCAACCTCAAGCGCCAACACCCTCTCAGCTACCAACTCCAATAATCCATGAGCGAATCATCCGCATCACCTCGCGCAAAAGCGGCCAAGGCTCAACATGGCGACGGACAATTCCGCCTGTTGCGCGAACGCCGTTTCGCGCCGTTTTTCTGGACGCAATTTCTCGGGGCGCTCAACGATAACGTCTTCAAGGTCGGTTTCACGTCGCTGGTCACGTTTCAGGCTGCGCGCTTTTCGGGCGTCGATCCTAAAACCGCGGCATTTCTGATCTCCGCTATCTTCATCATCCCGTTCGTACTCTTTTCCGCGACATCGGGCCAGGTCGCCGATAAATACGACAAAGCCACGCTCACACGCTTCGTGAAGACGTTCGAAATCGTGGTGATGCTGATCGGCGGCGCGGGTTTCATGTTGCATAGCGCGCCGCTGCTCTATGTCTGCACGTTCCTGATGGGAGTCCATTCGACCGTGTTCGGACCCGTGAAATACGCCTATCTGCCACAGCATCTCCAGCCGTCAGAACTTGTAGGCGGCAATGGGCTGGTCGAAATGGGCACGTTCGTGGCTATCCTGATCGGGACGATCATCGGCGGGGCAGCGGCCGGGCTGACGGAGTATGGCGCCATGTTGCTTGCCGCGTGCTGCGTGACGGTTGCGCTGATTGGGCGCGTTGCGTCGGGTTTCGTGCCGAAAACGGCGGCGCTGCAGCCCGATCTCAAGATCAACTGGAACCCGTTCAGCGAGACATGGCGCAACCTCGCGCTTGCGCGCCAGGACCGCACCGTGTTCCTGAGTCTGCTCGGGATTTCGTGGCTGTGGTTCGTCGGCGCGACGTTTCTCACGTCATTTTTCAACTTCGCGAAGGACGTGCTGTCGGCGAATCCGGATGTCGTAACTGTGCTGCTCGGCACGTTTTCGATCGGTATCGGGATTGGTTCACTAATGTGCGAAAAGCTCTCGAAGCGCCGCGTCGAGATCGGACTTGTTCCGCTCGGGTCCATCGGGATCAGCGTCTTTGCCATCGATCTGTTTTTTGCCAGCCACGGCATCGCGCCGGCCGGTCATCTGATGGGTGTTGGCGAGTTTCTTCAGATCGGCGTGCACTGGCGCATCCTGGCCGACCTGTTCCTGCTCGCCATGTTCGGTGGCTTCTACAGCGTGCCGCTCTACGCGCTGATCCAGTCGCGCAGCCAGCCGACACACCGCGCGCGCATCATTGCCGCGAACAACATCCTCAACTCGTTTTTCATGATCGTGTCGGCGTTGATGGCCATGGGATTGACGTCGGCGGGAGTCGGTATTCCGGGGCTGTTTCTCACCACGGCGCTGCTCAATATCGTGGTGGCCGTGTATATCTATTCGCTTGTGCCCGAGTTCCTGCTGCGCTTTCTCGCGTGGATTCTCGTGCATACGTTCTACCGGATCAGGCTCGTGAACGCCGAGCGCATTCCCGAGCACGGGGCGGCCGTGCTGGTGTGCAATCACGTGAGTTTCGTCGATGCCATCGTGATCATGTCGGAAAGTCCGCGGCCGATCCGCTTTGTCATGGATCACCGGATTTTCCGCTCGCCGCTGGTCGGCTGGCTGTTCCGCCATGTCAAGGCCATTCCGATTGCGCCCGCCCATGAAGACGCGAAGCTGCTGGAAAAAGCCTACGACGCCTGCGGCCGCGCGCTCGCCGACGGCGATCTGGTCTGCATCTTCCCGGAAGGCAAGCTCACCCGGACCGGCGATATCAACCCGTTCCGCCATGGCATCAGTGAAATTCTCAGGCGCCATTCGGCCCCGGTCGTGCCTATCGCGTTACGCGGCCTGTGGGGCAGTGTTTTTTCGCGTCACGACGACAACCGCTGGCCGCGTCCGGTCCAGCGCGGCGTGATGAGCCGCCTGACGCTCGCGGTGGGTGAGCCGATCGATCCCGCCGACGCCACGCCGGAGCATCTGCAACAAGTGGTCGCGACGCTGCGAGGTGCCCGCAAATAGGCCTTGAGGAGGGCACAAAGGGGGCTTAAAGCGTGCTCGGCTGGCATAATATTGGATCTTTCGCTCTTTCAGGACGACGCTCATGTCCGGCAATACTCTCGGCACGCTTTTCACCGTCACGAACTTCGGCGAGTCGCACGGTCCCGCGATCGGCTGCGTGATCGACGGCTGCCCGCCGGGCATGGAATTATCGGAGGCGGATATCCAGATTGAACTGGATCGGCGCAAACCCGGTACGTCGCGGCATGTGACGCAGCGTCAGGAAGCCGATCAGGTCGAGATTCTCTCGGGCGTGTTTGAGGGCAAAACGACCGGCACGCCGATAGCCTTGCTGATTCGCAACACGGATCAGCGCAGCAAGGATTACGGGAATATCGCCGAGACGTTTCGCCCCGGGCACGCCGATTACACCTATTGGCAGAAGTACGGCATCCGCGATTATCGCGGCGGTGGACGTTCGTCGGCGCGGCTGACTGCACCGACTGTGGCTGCCGGCGCCGTAGCGAAGAAATGGCTGCGTGAACGGATGGGCATCGAAACACGCGGCTTCATGAGCGCGCTGGGCGAGATCGCAATTCCGTTTGTCGCGTGGGAGCACGTGCGCGAAAACCCGTTTTTTGCGCCGAATGCGGACATCGTGCCGCGTCTCGAGGAGTACATGGACGCGCTGCGCAAGGACGGTGACTCGATCGGCGCGCGCATCGGCGTGATCGCCACCGGCGTGCCGGCCGGGCTGGGTGAACCGCTCTATGACCGCCTCGACGCCGATATCGCGAAAGCGATGATGGGCATCAACGCGGTGAAAGGCGTCGAAATCGGCGCGGGCTTCGCCAGCGTCGCGCAACGCGGTTCGGTTCACGGTGACGAAATGACGCCCGAGGGGTTCGCGGCGAACAACGCCGGTGGCGTGTTGGGCGGCATTTCGAGCGGGCAGGACATTACCGTTTCGATCGCGATCAAACCGACATCGAGCATCCGCACGCCGCGTGAATCCATCGATAAAGCCGGGCATTCCGCGACGGTGGAAACCTTCGGCCGCCATGATCCGTGCGTTGGCATTCGCGCTACGCCTATTGCAGAAGCGCTGCTCGCGCTCGTGCTGATCGATCATGCGTTGCGGCACCGCGCGCAGAACGGCGATGTTGTGACGACGACGCCTCATATCGCTGCGCATATCGCCAAATAAAAAGCGCTGGTTCTGAACATAAAGAACCGGCGCTTTTCTAAAAGCCTCAAATCCGAACGATCACATATTCGGATAATTCGGCCCGCCGCCGCCCTCCGGTGGTACCCACACGATGTTCTGCGTCGGGTCTTTGATATCGCAAGTCTTGCAGTGCACGCAGTTCTGCGCGTTGATCTGCAGGCGTTCGCTACCGTCATCGTTCTTCACGAACTCGTACACCTGAGCCGGGCAATACCGTCCTTCCGGTCCCGCATACGTCCGCAAATTCACATCAACCGGCACCGATGCATCCTTCAGCGTCAAATGCGCCGGCTGGTTTTCCTCGTGATTCGTATTCGATATGAACACCGACGCCAACCGGTCAAACGTCAGCTTCCCATCCGGCTTCGGATACACGATCGGCTTGCATTGCGACGCGGGTTTGAGCGTTTCGTTATCGGCGTGCTGATGATGCAGCGTCCACGGCACGTTGCCGCCCAATACCTTCTGTTCGAGGCCGACCATCAACGTGCCCAGATACAGGCCCTTGCTCATCCATTGTTTGAAATTGCGCGCACGATAGAGCTCGGTCTTGAGCCATGAGCTGTCGAAAGCGGCGGGGTAGGCGGTCAGTTCATCCGCTTGGCGACCGGCCTGCACTGCATCGAACGCGGCCTCGGCGGCCATCTTCCCAGACTTGATCGCGGCGTGACTGCCCTTGATCCGCGATGCATTCAGGAAACCCGCATCGTCGCCAGCCAGTGCTCCACCCGGAAACACCAGCTTCGGCAACGACATTAAACCACCGGCCGTGATCGCCCGCGCGCCATACGACACGCGCTTGCCGCCTTCGAGGAACGTGCGGATAGCCGGATGCGTCTTGTAGCGCTGGAACTCCTCGAACGGCGACAGGTACGGATTCGAGTATCCCAAGCCGACGACAAAACCCACCATCACCTGGTTATCGTCCATGTGATAGAGGAACGAACCACCGTAGGTATCGTTTTCCAACGGCCAGCCGGCGGTGTGGATCACCAAACCCGGTTTATGTTTCGATGGATCGATCTGCCACAGCTCTTTAATGCCGAGGCCATAGACTTGCGGATCGGCATCGCGAGCGAGCTTGAATTTATCGGTGAGCTGACGGCCCAGGTTGCCCCGCGCGCCCTCGCAGAACAGCGTGTATTTGGCATGCAGTTCCATGCCGAGCTGGAAGTTGGCGGTCGGCTCGCCGTCCTTGCCCACGCCCATGTTGCCTGTCGCCACGCCGCGCACGGCGCCGTCTTCGGTGTAGAGCACTTCGGCCGCAGGGAAGCCCGGAAATATCTCCACGCCCAGCGCTTCGGCTTGCTGCCCCAGCCAGCGCGTGACGTTAGCCAGGCTCACCACATAGTTGCCATGGTTCTTGAAGTTATCCGGAAGCAGCCAGTTGGGCACCTGCTTGGCGCTGTCCTTTGACAGAAACAGGAAGCGGTCCTCGGTGACTTCCACCTCGAGCGGTGCGCCCTGGGTCTTCCAGTCGGGCAGCAGTTCGCTCAGGCCGCGCGGGTCCATCACGGCGCCCGAGAGGATGTGCGCACCGATCTCGGAGCCTTTCTCCAGCACGCAGACACCCAGCTCGACGCCTTTTTCCTGCGCGAGCTGCTTCAGCCGGATGGCCGCCGATAATCCCGCAGGACCGCCGCCCACGATCACGACGTCGTACTCCATGGACTCACGGGGACCGTACTGCTCGATGAGACTCTCCGGGGTCATCCAATGCTCCTGTCTAACGTTAGAATGCTTTTTTTGGGGATCGCGTATTGTCAGGGAACCCTTCGCAGGGTGCAACCGGCGTTCCCATAATTAGCACGACCGTATTATTCACGATAGCATATCGGCTGTTTCGATTCGACGCGGATTCGGGGCGAACGGCATCAGGACGGTTCGATCCCGAGCACCTCAATCGCTTTCTACCAAGGAAAAACAATGGGCCGTTCGATCAACCTGGAAGGCAAATGCGCGCTGATCACCGGCGCCTCCAGCGGACTTGGCAAGCGTTTTGCGCAAGTATTGTCGCAGGCGGGCGCCCGCGTCGTGCTGGCGAGCCGGCGCACCGAGCGCCTGAAGGAATTGCGCGCCGAGATCGAGGCGTCCGGCGGCGCGGCGCACGTCGTCTCGCTTGACGTTACCGACTATCAAAGCATCAAGTCGGCCGTCGCGCACGCGGAGACGGAGGCAGGCATGATCGACATTCTCGTGAACAATTCGGGCGTCTCGACCCAGCAAAAACTCACGGATGTCACGCCGTCGGACTTCGACTTCGTTTTCGATACCAACACCCGCGGCGCGTTTTTCGTCGCCCAGGAAGTGGCCAAACGGATGATCATGCGCGGCAACGGCACGGGCAAGCCGGGGTACCGGATCATCAACATCGCGTCCATGGCGGGGCTCAAGACGTTGCCGCAGATCGGCATCTATTCCATGAGCAAGGCCGCCGTCATTCATATGACGAAGGCAATGGCGCAAGAATGGGGCCGTCACGGCATCAACGTGAACGCGATCTGCCCGGGTTATATCGATACCGAACTCAATCACCATCACTGGAAGAGCGAGGCGGGGCAAAAACTGCTGGCCATGTTGCCGCGTCGCCGGGTGGGAACGCCTGAAGACCTGGATGGTTTGCTGCTGCTGCTTGCCGCCGACGAATCCCAGTTCATCAACGGCTCGGTGATCGCCGCAGACGACGGGTTTGGCCTATGAGCCAGGTTCTCGACCAAACGGCCGCGACGGCGCCTGACGGTTTTCATCGCGTATTCGAATTGTCGATGCCGCTGCGATGGGGCGACATGGACGCATTCGGCCACGTCAACAACACGGTTTACTTCCGTTTCATGGAAGAAGTGCGGATCTCGTGGTTCCGGGAATTGGCCATTGCAGGCGCCAACGTCGAAGGGCAGGGGCCGGTGATCGTGAATGCATCGATGGAATTCCTGAGACAGCTCCACTATCCCGGTGACGTGATCGGCAGCATGTTTGTCGGGCCACCGGGCCGTAGCAGTTTCGACACGCGTTTCGAGTTGTTTCGCGCCGACGATTCGGCCACGCTCTACGCCCGCGGCACGGCGAAATGCGTGTGGATCGACTATGCGGCGGCGAAATCGGTGCCGATTCCCGACCTGCTGCGTCACGCGGTCGAAACGGCGAAAACGGGTCGTTAGTCGCCCAGAAGCCGCTGCAGCAGCTCGGTCGCGTTCCCCGTGTCGTATTTGCGCATGAGTTTTGACCGGTAGATGTCCACGGTCCGCGGGCTGATATTCAGCGCGCGGCCGATCTGCTTGCTGGTCTTGCCGGTGACGAGTTGCGCGGCAATTTCGCGTTCACGCGGTGTGAGTTCGATGGCAACCCGCCGGGTTGCGCTCAAATCCTCGAAGGTCCAGACGCCGGCGGCGTGGGGGGCGCTCAGATCGAGCGAGCGCCCGGTCACATGGCACCAGAACAATTCCCCGTTTGCCCTTTTCATGATGCGGTCGTCGGCGTAACTGCCCTGGCGCTGCATCAACGCGGCAATGCGGGCGCCGATCCGCTCGAATTCCACCGGCGACGGATACAGCACTTCGAACGAGCGGCCCAGCAAGGCCTCCGGTGCGACGCCGAAAATCGCGCAGAGCTGCGCATTGCAGTCTTCGATGATCCGTTCCCGTGACAACACCAGTCCGACCGGCGCAAGATGAAACGCTGTTTGGTAATCCAGTTGAGGCATTTGGCTCGCGCGACTCGCGTTTAACTATTTCATCGCCGTGCAGTACGGCAATTACTTATGTATTTTTGCGTATTGTGCCGGATCGATCCGGCGTCGTACTCTTTTGCCACGTCAGAAAGTCGTCTTGCGCTATGCAAACCGGCAGTGCGGACGGCTTAAATAAACGGATTTCATCCAGATCAGGAAGGGACAAACAGATGAACAAGGTCTATCCCAGCGCGAAAGAGGCGCTCGATGGCATCGTGAAGGACGGCCAGACGTTTGCCGTCGGCGGTTTTGGTCTGTGCGGCATTCCCGAAGCGCTGATCGCGGCATTGCGCGATTCAGGCGTCCAGGGCATCACGTGCATCAGCAATAACGCGGGCGTCGATGGCTTCGGACTCGGGCTGTTGCTCGAAACCCGTCAGGTCAAGAAAATGATTTCGTCGTACGTGGGCGAGAACAAGGAATTCGAGCGCCAGTATCTGGCCGGCGAACTCGAACTCGAATTCACGCCGCAGGGCACGCTGGCAGAGAAGCTGCGCGCGGGCGGTTCGGGCATTCCGGCGTTTTTCACCAACACGGGCTATGGCACGGTGATCGCGGAAGGCAAGGAAACGCGTCAATTCGGCGACAACCACTACGTGCTCGAACATTCGCTCACGGCCGATATTGCCCTCGTAAAAGCGTGGAAAGCCGATAAATCGGGCAATTTGATTTATCGCCGCACGGCCCGCAACTTCAACCCGATGTGCGCGATGGCCGGCAAGATCACGGTGGTCGAAGTCGAGGAAATCGTGGAAACGGGCGCACTCGATCCCGACGCCATCCACACGCCGGGTATTTTCGTGCAGCGCATCGTGCTGAACGCACATCCGGAAAAACGCATTGAACAACGCGTCGTGCGCGCGAAAGGAGACTGATCATGGCATGGGACCGGAACCAGATGGCCGCGCGGGCGGGCAAGGAATTGCAGGACGGCTTTTACGTGAACCTGGGCATTGGCTTGCCCACGCTGGTGGCGAACTTCGTGCCGGAAGGCATGGAAGTGTGGCTGCAGTCGGAGAATGGCTTGCTCGGCATCGGGCCGTCGCCGACGGAAGAAGAAGTCGACGCCGACTTGATCAACGCCGGCAAGCAAACGGTGACCACACTGCCGGGATCGTCGATTTTTTCGTCGGCGGATTCGTTCGCGATGATCCGTGGCGGACACGTGAACCTGGCCATTCTGGGCGCAATGCAGATCAGCAAGACGGGCGACCTGGCCAACTGGATGATCCCCGGCAAGATGATCAAGGGCATGGGCGGCGCGATGGACCTGGTCGCGGGCGTGAAGCGCGTGATCGTGTTGATGGAGCACGTGGCGAAGGGTGACCAGCACAAGATTCTCGAGGCGTGCACGTTGCCGCTGACGGGGGTGGGCGTGGTCGACCGGATCATCACGGATCTTGGCGTGATTGATGTAACCGATGCCGGACTGAAACTCGTCGAACTGGCGCCGGGTGTAAGCGTGGAAGAGATTCAGCAGAAAACGGGAGCACCGTTGGATGTGAGCGGCGTCAAGTAAGGTTTTTCTCCGCCGACGCCGGTTTATTTTGCCGGCCGGAATAGGCCGTTCCGACGTGAGTTGGAATGGCCTTTGTATTTGTGTCGCGCTGCTCTTGGGTAGGGCCGGACGAGTAAGGCGGCTGGCGTTTCAGGTTCGTTTGACTTTGCTTAGGCCGATCGGCTAACGCTGCGGTGTCGCGCCGAAGCGGACCTGGCAAAGCGTTTACAATCGATTGCAGTTGAGTTGTCCCTATGCAGCAGCGTCATCGCACCGAGGAAAACCTTATGTCCGCGTCTATCGTCGAAGCTGCGCCTTCGTTTGTTCCCACGCCACGCCAACGCCACGTGCAGTGCATCAGCCCGTCGGGCCTGCATCGCATGGCTTATACCGAATGGGGCGATCCGGCGAACCCGCGCGTGCTCGTATGCGTGCACGGACTGACACGCTCGGGCCGGGACTTTGACGAGGTAGCGAAGGCGCTCGGCCGCGAGTATCGGGTCGTGTGTCCGGATGTGGTCGGGCGAGGTTTGTCGGACTGGCTTGTCAATCCGAAACATTACGCAGTTCCGCAGTACGTGTCGGACATGGTCGCGCTCATCGCACGGCTGAACGTGGAAACGGTGGACTGGTTCGGGACGTCGATGGGCGGGCTGATCGGGCTTGGGCTCGCCGGAATGCCGAACTCACCCATCAGGAAAATGCTGCTGAACGACGTTGGGCCGCATATTGAACCGGTGGCGCTCGAACGTATCGGGACCTATCTTGGAAAGGACGAGACATTCGCTACGCTGCAGGAAGGTATAGACAACGCCGCACAGCTCGCCGCGTCTTTCGGACGGCTGACGGCNGANGAATGGCGCGCGATCAACACGCCGTTGATGCAGGAGCGCGAGGGCCGCTGGGGGTATCGATACGACCCGAAAATCGCGGTCCCTTTCGCCGCGGCGGACGAGAATGCGGCGTCGCTCGGTGAAGCGGTCCTGTGGCATTCGCTGGCAGCGATCCAGCATCCGGTGCTGGTTGTTCGAGGCGAACATTCGGATTTGCTGTCGCGCGAGACGGTAGAAAAAATGGTCGCGAGCGGGCAGGCCGTGACGAGCAAGGAGATCGAGGGCGTGGGCCACGCGCCGGCGTTTCTGGCGCCTGATCAGATCGAGATTGCGTACCGGTTCTTCCTCGATACTGAAACGTCCAAGGCATAATATTGGGCTTCGTGCGTTTTTTGACAACTCACTCTCAGGAACACTCATGGCAGTCATTCGTCACCATGTCGGCGCGCGTCTTTCCGAAATCGCGATCCACAACGGCACCATTTATCTTGCCGGCCAGATTGCTGAAGACACCGATCAGGACATCACGGGTCAGACCCGCGAAGTGCTCGGCCATATCGACCGCTTGCTGGCCGAAGCCGGCAGCGACAAGACCCAGCTGTTGTCGGTGCAGATCTATCTCTCCGACATGGTCAATTTCGCCGCCATGAACGCGGCATGGGACATGTGGGTTTCGGAAGGCAATGCGCCGCCGCGGGCTACCGTGGAATCGAAGCTTGCCAATCCGGCATGCCTCGTGGAAGTGGTGGTCGTGGCTGCCGTGCGTAGCTGAGTAGCCAAGCCCCGACTTCACGCGCACTGAACAAAGCATGACCGATACCGCCGTTTCCCCCGCAGCGATACCCGAGCCGTCCTTCGACGACGCGCTCGCGTTCGTGCGCGAGCACGCGGGTGACGCGCGGTTGACCAGCGGGGAATTGCTGGCCGAGCACGCTGCCGGCACGGCGCGGATCATGCAAACGTTGAACGTCGATCCAGCGGCAGTTGCGGCAGCGGCGCTGTTTGCGATTGCACCGCATATCGACGACCCCGAGCGCGTGATCAGCGAGCGTTTCGGGACAGAAGTGCAGGGCCTCGTAGCCGATGTCCGCAAGCTGTGGCGGCTGGGTTCGGTCAGCTCACGCGTCACGCAGGCGAAGCTGCCTGAAACCGGACGTGACGCGCAGGCTGCGCGGCGCGCTCAGGTGGAAGCGTTGCGCAAGATGCTGCTCGCGTTTGCTCAGGATATTCGCGTGGTGTTGATCCGGCTGGCGTCGCGGCTGCAGTCGCTGCGGTATTACGCGGCGAACAAGATTGACCCATCGCCGGACGTGCCGCGTGAAACGCTCGAAATCTATGCGCCGCTCGCGAACCGGCTCGGCATCTGGCAATTGAAGTGGGAACTGGAGGACCTCGCGTTTCGCTTCGAGGAACCGCCAACCTACAAGCGCATTGCGAAGCTGCTCGACGAAAAACGCGTCGAGCGCGAAGCCTATGTGACGGAAGCCATCGCGCGCTTGCAGAAGGAACTGGCCACCGCGCACATCCAGGCGGAAGTAAGTGGCCGGCCGAAGCACATCTACAGCATCTGGAAAAAGATGCGCGGCAAGGAGCTGGATTTTTCCGAGGTGAACGACGTGCGCGCGTTTCGCGTGATTGTCGACGACATCAAGGATTGCTACACCGTGCTCGGCATCGTCCATAACCTGTGGCAGCCAGTGCCACGGGAATTCGACGACTACATTTCGCGGCCGAAGCCGAACGGGTACAAGTCGCTGCATACGGTGGTGGTTGGCGACGACGGCCGTGCGTTCGAAGTCCAGATCCGCACACAGGAAATGCACGGATTCGCCGAATACGGCGTAGCGGCGCACTGGCGCTACAAGGAAGCCGGCACACGCGCGTACGGCGGCCAAGTCACGGCCGAGGACAAGTACGACGAGAAAATCGCATGGCTGCGCCAATTGCTGGCGTGGAAAGAAGACGTTTCCGAGGGCGACCAGCCGCAGGCGGGCGCGCAACCGTGGCAGCATTTGCGCGACGCCACACTCGACGACGACCACATCTACGTGCTCACGCCGCAGGCACGCGTGATCGCGATGCCGCAAGGCTCAACCGCGGTCGACTTCGCTTATCACCTGCACAGCGAGCTTGGGCATCGTTGTCGCGGCGCTCGCGTCGACGGGGCGATGGTGCCGCTCAATACGCCGCTGCAGAACGGCCAGACGGTCGAGATCGTCGCGGTGAAGGAGGGCGGGCCGTCGCGCGACTGGCTAAATCCGTTGCTCGGCTATTTGCACAGCCCGCGCGCGCGGCAGAAGGTGCGTGCGTGGTTCAACGCGGTCGATTCCGAGGAAAACATCGCGAACGGGCGCGCGCTCGTTGAAAAGACGCTGCAGCGTGAAGGCAAGACGTCCGTCAATCTGGATCAACTGGCATCGAAGCTCGGCTTCAAGACGCCCGAAGATCTGTACGCGGTCGTCGCCAAGGAAGAGTTCAGCCTGCGCAACATTGAGCAGGCGCTGCACGACACGCCGCCGCCGGAGCCAGAGGTCGAAGCACCGGCGCAGTTCGAAAAGCGCAGCAGCGGCCAAAGCGTGGCGCAGGGCGCGTCTACGGGTGTGCTGGTTGTGGGCGTGGATGCGTTGCTCACGCAACTCGCCCGGTGCTGCCGTCCGGCTCCTCCCGACCGCATCTCGGGCTTTGTCACGCGCGGCAAGGGCATGTCGATTCACCGCAGCGACTGCGCGACGTTCCAGCGGATGGCCGCGCGTTCGCCCGAACGTGTGCTCGAAACCGCTTGGTCCGCCGACGTGATGAGCGGGCGCGGATCGTCGGTGTATCCGGTCGATCTCGCCGTGGAATCAAACGATCGGCAAGGCTTGCTGCGCGACATCTCCGAAGTCTTCGCGCGAGAGAAGATGAACGTGACAGGCGTGAAGACGCAGAGCCGGCGCAACGTCGCTTACATGCAATTTACGGTCGAGGTATCGAGCGCCGCGCAAATTCAGCGTGCGTGCTCGCTACTGAGCGAAGTACAGGGCGTGGTGCGCGCGTCGAGACGGGCCTGAAGCAGTTCCGCCTGAAGAAAAGCGCGCACGGCCTCATGCCCTTGCCTCATGCCCTTAACGCGTTGAATTTGAAGCGCATTGTTGATGCTTCTTAAACGTATCGACGAACTTCTTCAGTGTCATCGCATGAAAGTGCTTGCCAGGATTCAAAACGCTCCATATAATTTCGCTTCTTCAGGCTCGTAGCTCAGCTGGTTAGAGCACCACCTTGACATGGTGGGGGTCGTTGGTTCGAGTCCAATCGAGCCTACCAACGAAAGTGGAAATCCGGTTCGCACCGGATTTTCAAAACTGCAGCAAGCGTTTTGGCGCGAAAGGCAAATGAACAAGATGGCACCGCGAACGTTGACCGAAACAACTTCGGAGCGACGCTAGTCGAGGACCACTTTCGCCTTTGCAGTTTGTAGGAAAGTGAATGCGGCCCCTCGAAAAGTGGGGCCGCATTTTTTTTGCCTTCGCGCGTTCGACTCGCGCCATGCAAGGCATTGTTGAATGAACTTGGGCGTCGGCTGCCGGCGTCTTGGAGAACGAAATGGTTTCGATACGTTTGCCCGATGGGTCAGTTCGACAGTACGACCACCCTGTAACGGTTGCGGAGGTCGCCGCGTCGATTGGCGCAGGTCTCGCGAAGGCTGCGCTGGGCGGCAAGCTCAACGGCGAACTCGTCGATACGTCCACGCTGATCGATCACGATGCGTCGCTTGCCATCGTTACGGAAAAGGACGCCGACGGTCTCGACATCATTCGTCACTCCACGGCGCATTTGCTGGCCTACGCGGTCAAGGATCTGTATCCCGATGCTCAGGTGACAATCGGCCCGGTGATCGAGAACGGCTTCTACTACGACTTCGCGTACAGCCGTCCCTTCACGCCGGAAGATCTCGAGAAGATCGAAAAGCGCATGGCCGAGATTGCGAAGAAGGACGAACCGGTCTCGCGCCGCGTGGTGACGCGCGGTGAAGCCATCGACTACTTCAAGAGCATTGGCGAGAAGTACAAGGCGGAGATCATCGAGTCGATCCCGTCCACCGACGAGATCAAGCTCTACTCGCACGGCGGTTTCACCGACCTGTGCCGCGGCCCGCACGTGCCGTCCACCGGCAAGCTGAAGGTCTTCAAGCTGATGAAGGTCGCAGGCGCGTACTGGCGCGGCGATTCGAAGAACGAACAGTTGCAGCGTATCTACGGCACGGCCTGGACGAAGAAGGAAGACCAGGAAGCCTACCTGCACATGCTCGAAGAAGCCGAGAAGCGCGACCACCGCAAGCTCGCCAAGCAACTCGACCTGTTCCATCTGCAGGAAGAAGCACCGGGCATGGTGTTCTGGCACCCGAAGGGCTGGGCGATCTGGCAACAAGTCGAGCAATACATTCGCCGTCGCCTGAGCGAAGTCGGCTATCTCGAAATCAAGACGCCGATGATCATGGACCGCTCGCTGTGGGAAGCGTCGGGTCACTGGCAGAACTATCGTGAAAACATGTTCACGACGGAATCGGAGAAGCGCGATTACGCGATCAAACCGATGAACTGTCCTGGCCACGTGCAGGTGTTTAATCATGGCCTGCGTTCGTATCGCGACCTGCCGCTGCGTTACGCGGAATTTGGCTCGTGCCATCGGAATGAGGCGTCAGGCGCGTTGCACGGCCTGATGCGCGTGCGTGGTTTCGTCCAGGACGACGCGCACATTTTCTGCACGGAAGACCAGTTCATCGAAGAGTCGATTGCGTTCAACACGCTGGCGATGAGCATCTACAAGGATTTCGGCTTCGACCACATCGACATCAAGTTGTCGTTGCGTCCCGACGCGCGTGCCGGCTCCGATGAAACCTGGGATCGCGCCGAACAAGGTCTGCGCGACGCCCTGACGGCATGTGGGCTAACGTGGGAGGAATTGTCGGGCGAGGGTGCGTTCTACGGTCCGAAGATCGAGTATCACATCAAGGACGCGCTCGGCCGGTCGTGGCAATGCGGCACGTTGCAACTCGACATGGTGCTGCCGGAGCGCCTCGGAGCGGAATATGTGACGGAAGACAACAGCCGCAAGCGTCCGGTGATGTTGCACCGTGCAATCGTCGGATCGATGGAGCGTTTCCTCGGTATTCTGATCGAGCACCACGCTGGTGCAATGCCGTCCTGGCTCGCGCCGGTGCAGGCTGTGGTCCTGAATATCGCTGAAAGCCAGGCTGAATATGCACTGCAGCTGACCCAATCGTTGCAAAAACAAGGGCTTAGAGTAGAGAGCGATTTGCGCAACGAGAAGATTAGCTATAAAATACGGGAGCACACGCTGCAGAAGGTCCCGTATTTGCTGGTTGTCGGAGACAAGGAGCGTGAGGCGCAAACCGTAGCCGTGCGTGCTCGTGGCGGTATCGATGCTGGCGTGATGTCAGTCGATGCATTCCTTGAGCGTCTGCAGCAGGACGTGCAGGCGTACAAGTAAGCCCACCCGCAGCGCGGCTAGTTTTTTTGAATTTTTAGAGGAAACGTAACATCGCTACTGATAAGTCTGCACATCGCATCAACGGGGAAATCACTGCACCGGAAGTGCGCTTGGTCGGAGTGGACAACGAGCCGCTCGGAATCGTGAAACTGGCCGATGCTTTCCGCATGTCGGAACAGCAGGACGTGGATCTTGTCGAAATCGCGCCGCAGGCTGTTCCGCCTGTTTGCCGGTTGATGGATTACGGTAAGTTCAAGTACTCGGAAGCGAAGAAGCAGCACGAGGCGAAACTCAAGCAGAAGATCGTTCAGGTTAAGGAAGTCAAGTTCCGGCCGGGCACCGACGACGGTGACTACAACGTGAAACTGCGTAACCTCACGCGCTTCCTCGAAGATGGCGACAAGACGAAAATCACGTTGCGTTTTCGCGGTCGGGAAATGGCTCACCAGGAAATCGGCATGCGCGTGCTCGAGCGGTTGAAGACCGACCTCGAAGAGCACGGTCAGGTCGAGCAAATGCCGAAGATGGAAGGGCGCCAGATGATCATGGTCATGGCGCCGAAGAAAAAGAAGTAACTGGTGGATCGCGCGGCCTTCATGTTTTCAAGGTCTGCGCGGCATCGGTAAAGCGGGTTTCAGAGCATCGCCGGGTAACCGGAGACACTCATGAAAAAGCGGTGGCTGTTAAAAGTCTGCCGCTCATAAGTGGTATGTGGGTTTCGAAGGGCGGGTCAGGATCGAATGGATCGACCGCACACCCATATCCATCAAATAAACTGGAGTAGTTTCATGCCGAAGATGAAGACCAAGAAGAGTGCTGCAAAGCGCTTCGTGGTGCGTCCGGGCGGTACCGTCAAGCGCGGTCAAGCCTTCAAGCGCCACATCCTGACGAAGAAGACCACCAAGGTCAAACGCCATTTGCGCGGTTCCACGGCTGTTCATCATGCAGATATGAACTCCGTGCGCGCAATGCTGCCGTTCGCTTAACCCTTAACTGACACTCACAGGAGCGCATTATGCCTAGAGTCAAACGTGGGGTTACCGCACGGGCCCGTCACAAGAAGATCATCAAGCTGGCCAAGGGTTACCGCGGCCGTCGCAATAACGTCTATCGCATCGCCAAGCAAGCGGTCATGCGCGCCGGGCAATATGCCTATCGCGATCGCCGTAACAAGAAGCGTGTGTTCCGTGCTTTGTGGATCACGCGTATCAACGCGGCGGTGCGTCAGCACGACATGACGTACAGCGTGTTCATCAATGGCCTGAAGAAGGCTTCGATCGAACTCGACCGCAAGGTGCTGGCCGACATGGCTGTGTTCGACAAGGCTGCTTTTGCTGCGATCGTCAAGCAGGTAAAAGCCGCCGTTGCAGCCTGATCGAGCTTGTTAGCAAGATTGGTACTGCGTGGTTCGTTGTAGCGCTGTTCTTAACTGGACAGCGCAACGACCGAAAACGGGGCTCTTGTCGAGCCCCGTTTTTGTTGGTGAAGCCGGGTTGACGCGTGACGTGTAAGCATCGCGCAAACATCGGCCCGGAAACGATCAGAAGAACTTTGACGCTGAAATGATGGGATCAATGGATCTGGACCAGATTGTCGCCGACGCGCGAAATGCCTTCGAACACGCCGCCGATGCGGCCACGCTCGAAAACGAAAAGGCCCGCTTTCTCGGTAAGTCCGGGGTGCTCACGGATCTGCTGAAAGGCTTGGGCAAACTCGACCCGGAAGCCCGCAAGACCGAAGGCGCACGCATCAACGCGGTCAAGCAACAGGTGGAAGCAGCACTGAACGCGCGCCGTCAGGCGCTGGCGGATGTGTTGTTGAATCAGCGGCTGGCATCGGAATCGATCGATGTCACGTTGCCTGGCCGCGGTCTTGGCGCCGGGAGCCTGCATCCGGTGATGCGCACGTGGGAACGCGTGGAGCAGATTTTCAGCACGATCGGTTTCGATGTGGCCGACGGCCCCGAAATCGAAACGGACTGGTACAACTTCACTGCACTGAACAGCCCGGAAAATCATCCGGCGCGTTCGATGCAGGACACGTTTTATATCGACGGGAAGGATGCGGATGGCCGGCAACTGCTGCTGCGCACGCATACCAGTCCGATGCAGGTGCGTTACGCGCGCATGAATAAACCGCCGATCAAGGTGATCGTGCCGGGACGGACGTATCGCGTGGATAGCGATGCCACGCATTCGCCAATGTTCAATCAGGTCGAAGGTTTGTGGATCGATGAGAACATCAGCTTCGCCGATCTGAAGGGTGTGTACTCCGACTTCCTGAAGAAATTTTTCGAGCGCGATGACATTCTCGTGCGCTTCCGGCCGTCGTATTTTCCGTTTACCGAGCCGTCCGCCGAAATCGACATGATGTTCGAGCAGGGCAAGAACGCGGGTAAATGGCTTGAAATTTCGGGCTCGGGGCAAGTTCATCCGAACGTGATCCGCAACATGGGACTCGACCCGGAACGGTATATCGGTTTTGCATTCGGCAGCGGCCTCGAACGACTGACGATGCTGCGTTACGGCGTGCAGGACCTGCGCCTTTTCTTCGAAAACGATCTGCGTTTCCTGCAGCAATTTGCTTGACGCTTATTGCCGCGGGCCGTTGTCTGGACGCAGTAGTCCAGACGCAGACACCACTCATTTCGAACTAGACACACATGCAATTCCCGGAATCCTGGCTTAGAACTTTCGTCGATCCCAAGCTCTCGACCGACGAACTCTCGCACGCGCTGACCATGGCGGGTCTCGAAGTGGAGGGCCTCGCGCCCGTCGCGCCGCCGACCACGAAGATCGTCGTCGGGCAGGTGCTGGAAGTGGCGAAGCATCCGAATGCCGACAAGCTCAACGTTTGTCAGGTCGACGCCGGCACTGGCGAGACGCTGAACATCGTGTGCGGTGCGCCGAACGTGTCGCCGGGCATCAAGGTGCCGGTCGCGCTGGTCGGCGCCGAATTGCCGCCGGCCGAAGCTGGCGGCGAGCCGTTCGCGATCAAGCTGTCGAAGCTGCGTGGCGTGGAAAGCCAGGGCATGTTGTGCTCGGCGCGTGAACTGAAGCTGTCGGAAGATCACAGCGGTTTGTTGATCCTGCCCGCCGATACCCCGATCGGCCAGGACATCCGCCAGACGCTCAACCTCGACGACACCGTCTTCGAGATCAAACTCACGCCGAACAAGGCCGATTGTTTATCGGTATTCGGCGTCGCGCGGGAAACCGCCGCGATCACGGGCGCGCCGTTGCATGCGCTCGAGATGCCGCCGGTGGACGTGACGATCGATGAAATTTTGCCGGTCAAAGTGCTGGCGCCGGATCTGTGCGGACGCTTTTCAGGTCGCGTGATTCGCGGCGTGAACGCGCACGCGAAAACGCCGCATTGGATGGTCGAGCGCCTCGAACGCTCGGGGCAGCGCAGCATTTCCGCCCTCGTCGATATCTCGAATTACGTGATGCTCGAGCTCGGCCGGCCGACGCATGTGTTCGATCTGGACAAGATTCACGGCGACATCGAAGTGCGCTGGGGCAAAAAGGGCGAGTCGCTCAAGCTGCTGAACGGCAACACGGTCGAACTGGATGAAACCGTCGGTGTGATCGCCGATGACCGCCACGTTGAAAGCCTCGCCGGGATCATGGGTGGTGACAGCACCGCCGTTTCGCTCGACACGACCAACATTTATCTGGAAGCCGCGTTCTGGTGGCCGGACAGCATCCGCGGCCGCTCGCGCAAGTACAACTTTTCCACCGACGCGGCGCATCGTTTCGAGCGCGGCGTCGATTATTCGACGACTGTCGAGCATATCGAGCGTATTTCGCGCCTGATTCTCGATATTTGCGGCGGCAATGCCGGTCCCGTCGATGATCAGACGCTCAACGTGCCGAAGCGCGAGCCGGTGAGCATGCGCGTTTCGCGGGCGAACCGGATTATCGGCGTGGCGATTGGCGCGGAAGAAATCGCACAGATTTTCACGCGGCTCGGTCTGACGTTCACGCACGACGGCGATATCTTCGCCGTGACGCCGCCTCCGTATCGTTTCGATATCGAGATTGAAGAGGATCTGATCGAGGAAGTCGCGCGCATTTACGGCTTCGAGAAGATTCCGGCGCGTCCGCCGGTCGCGACCAGCGAAATGCGTCCGACTAACGAGACGAAGCGCTCGATCCACGTGTTGCGCCACGCAGTGGCCGCACGCGATTACGCGGAGACGGTGAATTTCAGTTTCGTCGATGCCGAATGGGAAGCCGATTTTGCCGGCAACACGAACCCCGTGAAATTGCTGAACCCGATCGCGAGCCAGCTTTCGGTCATGCGCACGACCTTGTTCGGCAGCCTGATCAGCGTGCTGCGCTACAACCTGAACCGTCGCGCGGACCGGATTCGCGTGTTCGAAGCCGGCCGCGTGTTTTTGCACGACCCGGCGATCAAGGCTGGCGAACTGGCTATTGAAGGTTTTGACCAGCCGAAGATGATCGGCGGTCTGGCTTACGGCCCCGCGCTCGAAGAGCAGTGGGGCGCGCCGTCCCGCCCGGTTGATTTCTTCGACGTGAAAGGCGACGTGGAAGCGCTGTTCGCGCCGGTCGTGCCGCATTTTGTGAAGGCGGAACATCCGGCGCTGCACCCGGGACGCAGCGCCCGGATCGAAATCGACGGCCGGGCAGTAGGCTGGATCGGCGACCTGCATCCGCGCTGGATGCAGAAATACGACCTGCCGCATGCACCGGTTTTGTTCGAAATCGAGGCCGAGGCATTGATGCAACGCGCGTTACCGGTGCCTTCGGATGTACCGAAGTTCCCGCCGGTTCGCCGCGATATCGCGATCGTCGTGGATCAAAAAGTTGAAGTGCAGGCGCTCATCGATGAGCTGGAAAGTGCCCGTTCCGAGCCGGCCTGCAAGCATGTCACCAGGGTTGCTTTATTCGACGAATTTCGTCCAAAATCAAGCACTTCCGGTGGGTTGGACGCGCATGAGAAAAGCCTTGCCTTCCGTGTAACGTTGCAAGATACTGGCGGGACGCTTCAGGACGAAACGGTCGAAACGGCCATCAAAACGCTGGTGGAACGCTTGGCTCGAGTACATGGCGCGCGATTGCGCGGGTAGCCTGCAGTTGGCCCCCTCCGTCTTCATCGTCACGCCATTTTTTCGATATGAACCAAATGAACTCGAGTGATTTCGAAGCCCTTCTTTCGGCGCAACGTAGCGCCATGATCCGAGATGTTCCCACTTCGAACGGTGCGGCAACGGCAGAAACGCCTACGCTGACAAAAGCCGAATTGGCGGAGATGCTATTCGACCATGTCGGGTTGAATAAGCGCGAAGCCAAAGACATGGTGGAAGCATTTTTCGAGGTCATTCGCGACGCGCTTGAAAGCGGCGACAGTGTCAAGCTATCCGGCTTTGGCAACTTTCAACTACGCGACAAACCGCAGCGTCCCGGACGTAATCCAAAAACGGGGGAAGCCATTCCCATCGCGGCGCGTCGTGTTGTCACGTTTCATGCGAGTCAAAAGTTGAAAGCGCTGGTCGAAGCCGGTGCTGAAAACAGTTTCGGCCGCTGAAGTGAGGGGCATTTGCCACGTGCTGCCCGAGCGCTTATTAGCGACATTCACCCCATTCGCGACATTCACCACGATGGTTGATTGACGATGGAAAAAGTCGTCCTGCCTCCGATTCCGGCCAAACGCTACTTCACAATTGGTGAGGTCAGCGAGCTATGCGGTGTCAAGCCGCATGTGCTGCGCTACTGGGAACAGGAGTTCACGCAACTGAGGCCTGTCAAGCGGCGCGGTAACCGTCGCTATTATCAGCATCACGAAGTACTGCTGATTCGCCGCATTCGTGAATTGCTTTATGAGCAGGGTTTCACGATCAATGGCGCGCGTAACCGGCTCGATTCACATGGACGTCCGAATGGCTCGTCCGGCGATATCGAGGACATGCAGGAAAGCGGTGCGGTTCCTCAAGTGAATGTTGCGGTCGATGTCGATCAATTGCGCAAGGACATTCTGCAAGTGATCGATTTACTGGGCGGATGAGAACCGGCAGGATTCAGGCAAAAACTCAAGCAAAAAGGCGTCGCGATTTATCAGCGACGCCTTTTTGCATTTTGATCGGGCCGGGAACGGGTGCTCGGTTTTACCCGCTTTAAGCATCGCCTGAAACGGTTATTTTCTGGCGTTGTCGCGTTTGAATTCGAGGATCGGCAAATCCGGTTCCGAAAGCATCGCTTTCAGTACATCATTCGCAAATTCCTCGACCACCGCATGCCATTCGATCGTGCCGACCGGAAAATCACCGGGGCATTTTTTCCCTTGGGCCTTGCGGATGGCGCCGACGCTCAGACTCAACGCTCTCGCCCTCAGAAAGGTCGGATCGTTTGGATCGGCAGGCGGAGTGGTTTCGTGGTCCATAGACGGGCTTTCGGCAGCGGTTGGGAAAACTTTAGGAGAATTCGGCGAAATTTCTGCGCGCCGAAAATCGCCGGCTCATGAGTGTACACAAGTGAGGCAGGGGCAAAACAGGGACACATTGCAGCGGCACGAATCCCCCGATTGCTCCGACCCGCGCTCAGCGGGTATCGTGCTTCGAGAAACCAAAAACGGAGCGCAGCATGGCGGAGACATTGGGCGTCGCAATCATCGGCGCAGGCATGATGGGCGAGGTACACACGCGCGCGATACGGCTCGCCGGTGCAGCGGTGCGCGGCATTGCGTCTTCGAGTGAAAGCCGTGCGGCGGAGGCTGCCGAACGGCTGGGAATCGAACGTGGATATGCATCGGCGGAAGCGGCGATTGCAGATCCTTCAGTGTCGGTTATCCACGTGTGCACGCCGAACGCCAGCCATTTTCCCCTCGCGATGGCCGCGCTCGACGCGGGTAAGCATGTCATCTGCGAGAAGCCGCTGGCGACCAGCGCTCGCGATGCCGAAGCGCTCGCGCTCGCCGCGCGCAAGTCGGGCCGTATCGCTACGGTTCCGTTCGTCTACCGCTATCACCCGATGGTCCGCGAAGCCCGTGCGCTTGTGCAGGACGGCAGTGTGGGTCCGCTGCAACTGATGCACGGTAGTTATCTGCAGGACTGGCTGCTGGGTGTCGACGATACCAACTGGCGCGTCGACGCCGCCTTGGGCGGTCCGTCGCGGGCATTCGCGGATATCGGCTCGCACTGGTGCGACCTCGTGGAATGGATCAGCGGCGAGCGTTTCGACTCGGTCGTAGCGAGCCTGCAGACAACGGTCGCCGAACGGCCGGCCGGCTCAGTGCAATCGTTCACCGCGGGGGTTAAAGGCGG